>Ga0100380_10002410_pt1 | contig 20234 bp, 10 predicted proteins | sample CryGeymeta201504_FD_80417 | JGI IMG/M metagenome (GOLD analysis project Ga0100380, IMG submission 80417) | Groundwater microbial communities from Crystal Geyser aquifers in Utah, USA - Crystal Geyser metaG 2015-04 | ecosystem: Environmental > Aquatic > Deep subsurface > Groundwater | place... | reverse complement strand
CCCGGGCGCCTCGGAACGGAGAAAAGGTCGGCCCTAGTAAATTGCCGAGTTTCTCCAAACCAACCTACCTAGCCAAACGTAGCCCTAGAGAACCGCGTTCGCCAGAAGGGAGAAATCAAAATAACCTTATCTCTATTGTGTCAAGCATAGGTAAAACAAAAGAAAAAACGTGGCTACTCCTACTACTGGTAGTAGTAGCTACTACTAGCTACTAGTAGTAGTAGGTCTACTGAGTAGTCTAGCTAGTAGCTACTACTAGCTAGCTAGTACTCTAATAATAATACAGTACTACTACAGCACTTGTTCGTCTTAGTATGTTTATGATTATTATTCTGTTAATGAAAGCACAAACCCAACACGGCAGTCGAAGACACAAAACCCAATTACAGTAACTATAATAGTGCTGTAAATAGCAAATTAAAATAGCAAATTGCCATGGCCAAAACTTGTAGCAGTAGTGCTAAAGCCAAGGCCAAGGCCAAGGCCACATCGTCAAAAGCAACAGCAACAGCTGCCAAAGCAAAATCCAAAAAAAACAAACATAAACAAGCTCGCCGCTGCAAACCACCGCAGCAGCAGAGCAACAAGAAGAACACCGATTTTCTTCCAAAAGGATTCACACGTCGTCCTCTTGACGCTTTAGAATGGCGTCGTATAATGTTGATATCAGTAGCACATGACGACGACGACGACGACGACATAAAGCTTGAGAATGATAACAAAAAGAAGAAAGCGAAAACGAACGATTCGATTCCTACTGCTGCTACTACTACATCCAACAATACCACGATGGTTCCCTACACGCTAAATTACGAACACGATCTATTTTGGCCTTCTGCTCTCTTTTTTAATGCAGATTATGCCAATGGAATTCTAGTCCCTGGCGACAACAACAATGACACGAATAATGAGAAGAAGAATACAACAACAACAGCAACTACTACTAGTAGAAGTAGTAATGATTATTTTGTTCATCATTTTGGTGGATACTCCAATAACGCAACGGACGAACACGATGGATTTCGGACTCTGCCGTATCTGACGGAGACGGAACAATTATTGTGGGGACACAAACATGCTGCTCACACGGCAGTGGCTAGACGATTTCCTGTGGAAGTTTCTCGTCTATTGGGCACTATTACTCTGGAAATACAAGAAACAACAACAACACCTGCTAATGTTACTACCGGCAATGATGGCAAGATCAGTAACAGAAAGAAGAAGTGTACCAAAGGAATCAAGCTCGCCAAGAACAATCACGATGATAATGATAATAAAAGTGATCGTGATGATTCGTCGTCACCATTGCCACAAAGTTTGCAAGTTCTCTTTCCATCACAAACATTCCATCGCAACGATCGCATTGCGAGTCTCAAGTATCGAAATGTCAAAAAAATAGCATTCAAACAATGTCACGAGGAAGCGCGTCTAGAACTGTTGAAGAAACAACAAGAGCAACAGAAGGACCAGGCTGACTCTGTTGTCAATGTTACCAACCCTACTGCTGCAGCTACAGCTGATACCATTACTGCTACTAACATCGAGATGCGTGCCAAGGAAATCCAGGACCAATGGAATGTGGTGGAAAAATCGAACACCATGTATCGGGAAACATGGGATCGAGAACACGGAGATTTAACACACATCGGTCGTCACGATCCACACTACGTTCCACTTCGAGTTTTGCAAACGTGGTTACAAAACGAGACCATCCAAGATTTGCGTATCAATAACAAAAACAGCAACAGCAACAATGATAAAACAAATCGTGCATACGATGGATTGACAACGGGCCTTCCAACCAACAACAATGACGCTTTGGATATCGTCAAAGCTCTGGTCTCTTTGAGTCATCCACAATCAGACATTTATGGGGTGCCACTGGTAGCTGTGTATCCTCGCATGGAACGCGTGAAAACTCCTAGTACTGCTGCTACTGGCAAGTCAAACAAGCGATCATCGTGTGCAAAAGTAGGAATAGGAGGAGAACAAGTTTGGAAGGTTCAAATTGGAATCTACATGCATCGGCTCTTACCCGAAATTTTTATCACAGAATCTCTTCATATTGTCATGTCAGCACTTGATGAAGGCTCCTACAAAATATCGCATCCCCTTCAATTGCTTCCTCAGGGTGAAGCAGTTTTCGAGAGCGCCGAATACCCAAAGGTTGACTTGGCCTGTTTTGATCAAAACGGTGACGGCAATGTCGCCATTGATGATAGTGTGATGATGAGTGATTCAGATGATAGTGTAACCGATGGAGATATGGAAGGAGGCAGCCGTGACGATATGGTCTTGTCACCATTTTCAACAAAAGGATTACTAAAAATGTTGGAAAATAAGGGGTGCGATGTGTCGGAGGTACGGTACCGTTTCTTGATTTTTATATTTTCATGTGGTTTTGTTGAGCCAAAGCTAAAAATAGAATTTGCAAAACTCTTACTCTTTTTCATTGTTTTGAACGTACAATGCTAGTGGTCAAAAATTGAACAAGAATTGCAGGGGAAATTTCAACTGGAACTTCTTTTACACCAGCAACATGCCATTTGTTGGATGATACAGATGGAGCATCTTAAAGGAGCTTACGGAATCAATTCTTTGTTTTGGGAAGAACGAACGTTTCCTGACGGTGGTCATTTTTATTACTCGCCAGCCCTCGGACAAGTTCGTTTGGGAGCACCACCGCCACACATGAAAGGTGGACTTTTATGCGACGAGCAAGGGCTCGGTAAAACGGTGGAAGTACTGGGGTTGATAATGGCGACTCTGTCCGAACTAAAAAAGGCAGCCGAGTCCGCATCAAAAGTAGCTTACAATTACGACGACGGCGAATATTACTCGGCCCAGAGCGACGATGAAGATGACTGCGTTGCACACACAACACTTATTATTGTCCCACCTGCCCTGTTGGTACAGTGGCTGCACGAGATTGAAAAAGCTGTAGGGAATACTCTGACAGTATCCATGATCGTCGCCAGGTCGGGAGAATTGAAACGATGCCTGCCCCTTCCTGCTGAAGGCGAGGCCGCTTCGACGATCGTATATGATTGTGACGACGATTGGGAAACCATGAAAGCGTCGGATATCATGCTGTGCACTTACGATTGCTTCGACAAAAATTCATGTTCTCGAATCTTACAGACTGTTCGCTGGGGACGAGTTGTTCTAGACGAAATGCAAGAGATTAGATCCTCGACTACACAGATTGCCAAGAACTGTGAAACGTTGAAGTGCAACCGGCGATGGATGCTTTCGGGGACGCCTATTTTTCAAGGCATTCAGGATCTGTCTGGCGAGCTAAATTTTTTGCGACTGGAACCATTTGGCAGTGGACAAAATGATGGATTTTACAAGTTTGCCGTTGTTGATCCTTGGGAAGCAAAGTCGGTACGTGATGCTAGATCGTATTCGTATTTCTCTACATTGATTGCATTTTATTGCTAATCTATTTCTCTCATTTCTTGACCTGTTCTCAGCCGCGTGCAATAAACGTGCTCAAGATTCTGGGCCTCATCGCCCTTCGTCGCTCCAAAGATATGACAGTGGTAGGGACTGGTACACGCCTTCTTGATTTGAAGCCTTTGACTGTAGACTTTCATCCCGTCCCTCAATCCCATTCTGAACGTGCCTTATATTGCTGGATGGAATATTTGGTGGCGGAGGAGCTGCGGTATGCCACCGAATTGAAGAAACGGGATGGCCTTTTGGCCAATGGAGCCTGCGTTGGTGCACTTGATACCAAGTCTCGTCAACTATGCCTTCGTCTGCTTCGTGAGACGTGTATCACTCCTCTATTACTGAACGGCGGTATCGGCGTATCGTCTCAGCTAGGTCTGATCAATCAGCTGATGATTGCCCGCAATCGTCGAGAACATCAACATTATTACACGACCAACGAGGAGGGGGGCTGCATCGATCGACGATCTCGTAAGAAGAGAGCCAAAACCAATGTCATGTCATGCGAACGAGCTCTGCGTTTTCTAACGCAGCACCAGGAAGATGCCAGGACAGACGAAGACTTCATCTCAGACGAAGTCGTTGGGGGTGGTCGTGGGGTCACAAATCGTGATCGTGCCACGGAATCGGTAGAAGAACGCGTAGAATCCGCCAAAAAGGTCTTGGCTGGAGCGGAGCGAGTCCTTGCAAAGGCGAAAGCGAGGCGAGCGAAAGCACGTTGGCACTGGCTGTTGGAGATGGTTACCACAGGCAAATACAATAATGGCGTCCTTCGTCCATTTTCTGGACTCTGGAATTGGCGAAGAGCTGTGTGCGCCGCTGGGGAGCAGGTGCAGCCCTCTCTAAAAATGGCGACCCTCTTGACACGTGGCTGGAGACCTTCGCAGCACTTTGAAAAAGCTCTAGCGGCAGTGCACCCTGGATTCTTGTGGGCTCAACCAAATATGTTACTGATAGAGAACATTCCTGGCCAAGTTACCGGTGAGGAGCTAGCCGTTGCCTTTTACGAAGCTGCCAAAATATATCAGTCGGTCAAGGCCAAGCATGCAAAAGGCTTGAGCGCTGCCCGGAAGCTTTTGGATAATTACGAGGCCATCGAATTGACCATGGACTTGTTAGTCGACTTGGATAATCTTGCGGGGAGACTCGCAGCTCGGAACCTAAAGATCGCGAGTGAAGAAGTCCGAGATAAGATCACGGAAATTGAAGGATTGGCAAATGCTCTTAAAAAGGCCAGGGCTTATGATGCAAGAGTGACCATGCCGTTGGTCACTCGTATCCAGGAACGAAAGCACGACAAGGGATTCTGGCAAGCATATGTGCAATTCGAACAGCCAGACTCGTTTCAAGAGTGCTTAAAATCTTGCAGTCGATCCGCGGGTGCTCCAATCAAAACAGGTCACAGCGTGCCCCATATTCACGCTATTGAAAAAGCTTTTGCCGACTACGTCAGTCAACTAGAAAGTGAGTGTCAGGTTCACGCCAGTGCAGCTACTAATAAGCTACTAACGAAAGCTAAGAAAGACCTGATGGCATTCCGCGAAGGAGGTTTGCGCCTATTGACCCGCAGCAACAAATTTCCGGAGATACCGAGTGTCATTTGCGAGAAAGCCGGGACCAGCTCTGTACACATTCATGTGGAGACAGCTCTAGGGAATAAACGCGCTTTGGTCCCTAGTAAGGCAGCGACGCTATCGGCAAGGGCGCAAATGATTGTCACTGATAGTGCTAGTATTATTTTCGAACAGCAACAAACAATTCACAAGTCTTCTCGAGTACTGCAACAATTCAAACGAAATGGTGGAAGAATACCTGATCAAATTCAGCAGCTCTCGGCATACGACGTTATTCAAGCTCTCATCAACGGGGAGCAAGAAACAAAGACTCAGTGTTGCATTTGCCTTGGTTACCTTGGCGAAACCGAATCAAAAAATGATGTTGCTAAAATTACTATGCTCAAATGCTCGCATTTCTTTTGTACCAATTGCATCAACCACTATTCGCAGGAGCGAATTGCGTCAAACCAGCCATCTAATTGCCCGAGCTGCCGCAAAGCTTTCGATATCAAGGGTGCTATTCTCGTTGATCCTGACCTCCAGGATGAGCGAAAAGTGTACGACCAAGAGCGAGAAGCATCCAAGGAGCTTGTACGAGAAGCAGCTCGGATGCTAGAAGAAAGCCACGGACACTTGGACGCAAGCATGTGGAAGGCCTTGTATCTGGCATTTGATCCTCCTGCAAACGTGTCCAACGACGCCCACCATCTTTATACAGCCATTCCTCGAGAGTTTCTTGCCCATCTTCGCGCTGCCACTGGTATGCGATCAAACTGCAAAGCAAGTGATCGCCCTCTCCCTGGAAGTTGCAAAGACTCAGGACGTTGCTCTAAAATCCAGCGCCTGTTGGAAGACCTTCCGACAAATGAGAGGTGTGTCATTTTTTCTGCTAACAAGGACGTGTTGATGCACTTGAGAGTGGTACTTGCGGAAGAAGAGATTGGATTTCAGATGATTTATTCTGGGCAGTCTACGGACGAGCTAAAAGCCAGTGTCTCGAACTGGGAAAGCAATGGAGCTTTCTTAACCGATCCGCCTCCGTTTCCATGCCTGCTTGTCCAGGCCGGTGCCGCCGCCAGCGGTTTGACTCTTACCTCCGCATCCAAAATGTTTATTGTACGTTTTGGAAAGCAGCGTCACGTTGATCCTTCCCCTGTGCACGATTCCTTCCGTTATCTAACATTTTTTGCTCCAACTTTTTTTTGCTGTACCAGATGGAGCCTTTTATACGGTATGTTTTCAAAGACATTGTAAATAATCTTTGTTAATGTTTTTTGTATTTAACTAATGCTTGTTCCAAACGTTATCAATTATTTTTGATCAGATGGGAAGAAGAAAAGCAGGCTTATGCTCGTTTACATCGCCTCACTCAAACCGAAGCTGTCAAGGTAAAGGTGTACTACACCCCCGTTAGTGTCGAGTCGCGGTTGCTCGAATGGCGGAAGGGCGCCAAGGTTCCTGCCGCGACTTGTGTAAATAAAATCGACAACGACATGACGGTAATTGTGCATGACATGGACGAACAGGAGGAAGAGGAAGAAGACGGCAGTAGCTCTATTGAGTCGTCCGGCATACAGGAAGACGACGACGACAGTTCCACGGAGGAGAGCGAGGAATCAAATGTCCGTCGTAGGGCTAATGGAGTCGACAACGTGGAGCATGAAGATATTGCTCAGGCGAACTACCTTCTCGGAATGCATAACCACCACGACTGCTAGCCCCGCTCCGCATGGATGACAACAAATGCCCATACCCATCTTTGAAGGAGAGACGATATTTTAGTTTATTCTTTCTACTGTCTACAAGCTCTTGTCAGGTACCAGTAGGTAAAATAGTGCTGGCTATTCCGAGCGCTAAAAGCATGTTCAGTAGACTACTAATATTAGTATTTATTATTACCACCAGTATCTGAATAGCAAATATGTACAGTACTAGACTACTCGAGAGTCTTCTCTCTCTCTCTCTAGCTACCAGGTAGTAGACCTAGAGTAGGAGTGTTCTCGAGTAGTATCAGCAGTATTCTTCGCTACGATAGTACGGTAGACGGAAGCTACCATTTTTTGAACATTTCCTTCAGCTAAAATTTTAAACAGGTCGATCTACTAAAAATGTTTAGCCTAGTCTAGTAGCACGTTCACCATTTAACATACCTTGTACCAGTACTACAAATAATATTATTCAGGTATGACTCCAAATAAAGCAGAGAATGGTGTGAATGCTCTCTTAGTCTGATGCTATCTACTTAGCTACAGTAGCTACTACAGTAAGTAGAAGACAAACGAAAAGACTTTTGCTCGAGTACCGTACTAATACTGGTAGTAGACTACTTAGTATTTTTTACTACTAGCTAGCTAGTAGTAGCTCTAGTAGTAGTATTACTACAGTACTAGCTACAGTAGCTAGTAGACTAATGTGAGTCAAGAATCTCCATAGACCATACATACATCAAGGAAATTTTTTTATAGAAGGTCTCGGTTTGAGCTACTACAAGCTAGACTAGTACTCGACTATACGAGTATTTGAGCAATTTATAGCAAGGAGAAGCCACCAGCAGCAATAGCAGCTCATTATTTCACTTTTATTTCCACTATGAGTAGCAGCACCAGCACCAGCAACAACAATAATAACCTTAGTTCCATTCGGAATCGTGCTTTTCGGGCATCGGGTTCCACCAGCCAAACTCCCAGTAGTGGTGGCGGTGGTGGTGGCGCTGCTGGAAACAACACATCATCGGCCCGGGCCTCTTCTACATCCAACCAAAACGGACACAGTAGTGACAGTCAGCTTTCTTCCAAGAACGACAGCATTACGCATCCGGGTGCTTATGCCGTCAGTCAGAGAACGCCGGGTCCGGCTCAAGTGCTCCGAGTCGAAGTCCCAGCCGGCGTTCGACCCGGTTCTGAATTTGTCGTGCATCCACAGAATACGAATCGTCGGACCGTACGAGTTCGGTGTCCCATCACCAGTGGACCAGGCAAGACTTTGCAAGTTACCATTCCACCCGAACCGGTGTCGGTGCGCAAGGAATTGAGACCAGCAAAGCTAACGGCGGCTCCTCCTTTGAAATATGGAATTGGCAGAGGTGAAAACAAGAAGGGGGGCAGTAGAGGAGGCGCCAAAGCTATGCTCCCAGCTGTCATCAAGAGCAATGAAAGTCGGATGGAGAAATATTACGAATTACAAAAACACTTGCAGGAGCATTCGCAACTGGGACGCCTTTTGCAGCAACTAAATACGGAAGACGACGACGACGATGATAACGCATACACACATAATGACGACACAGACAACAAGATCGCCGATCTGGAAGTGCCAACCAACACCAGCAGCAACCAAAGCAGCGCGGAAAGTTCCGCAAAAAATAATACCATTACCAGCGACACTTCCATCAGTTCTGCTGCTACTGGTTCAGCAGCAGGTGCTGCTGCCTCGGACAATCAAGGTCGTGTCAACTCTTCCACAAATTCGGCAACCAGTCAGTCGCAGCCCAAGGCCTTTCTAGTAACCGTTCCCCAGCATATTCATCCAGGAATGCCCTTTACCATTGACGTGCAAGGCAAACGTTATGTCATCAACTGTCCACCCGATGCAGGACCCGGAAAGAAGGTCAAGATTATTCCTCCACGACCGCGAACTTGCAGTATGGACGGGAGTGCTAATCACAACGACGACAACTACAACAACAAAAAGAGCGATTCTAAAATGGCGACCACGAACACTCAACAACGCAGTCGGTCTGATACTTGCAGTAGTTGGAGTGATAATTTTGAGGAATCTTTGGAAACAGGAAGTGATGCTAATCAGCCATCGTTGTCCTCTTCTCCAACTACCAATCAGCAGCAACAACAACAACAACAACAACAACAACAACAACAACAACAACAACAACAACAACAGTCTACCAAAATGCAAATGTTCGAAGTTCGCGTTCCCGCAGGAGTGGAACCAGGACAACCCTTTGCTCTGAGTGCCAATGGTCAGCGCGTGTTGGTAACGTGTCCTCCCAATGTCCAAGTGGGACAAAAAATTCGATTCAATTTGCCCGTTACTCAACAGATGGTTCAATCCATTCAGCTACAGTACGACAACAGCAACAACAAAGGCAGTGCGTCAGGATGGTACCGGACCATTCGGGTATCTGACTTGAAGTTTCAATGGGTTCGTGTCACGCATCATAGCAACAACGACAATAAAAATGACATTCAATATGACAATTCTAGTAATGCAGCGACCACTAATGATGCAGTCGACATTGATAAATCCAGACGATTGCTCGATGTCAATGCCATGAACGACTTTGAATTTACCAAATCGGCCTACGGGCGACACTTGACGCTGCTCAAGGGAAACGATGCGCGATTACGCACCGGAATTCTTTCCTGGGTACCCGCAAAAGATGCCACAGTTGATTCCAAACTAGTTTTGCACCAAAAGGTACTCTTGTCGTACGCCGATATTGCGTCTATTCAGTCCAAGCCCTTTTCAGAAAAATTGGTTTGGTTCGAAGAATCCCTCGCCAAACTCTTGCTCATTCCTTGGGAAGATGGACACGTCAAAATGTACCTGCGTCGTTCCCACCTTTTGCAAGATAGTGTCGATGCCGTCATGAGTCTCAGTCGAACGCAGTTGCGACAACGTTGGCGCCTCGAATTTGCCAAAGAACCTGCTGTTGATGCCGGAGGTTTGACCCGAGAATGGTTCCAATTGATTACTCAACAGCTGTTTGATGCCAATTTTGGATTGTGGTTGCCCAGCGCTAACAATCAAGCCTGTAGTACGATCAATCCGGTCAGTGATGTATCGTGCCCCAACGACCACCTGGTGTACTACCGGTTCCTAGGACGTGTCATGGGACGAGCCTTACTGGATCGGCAGTTGATTCATGGCCATTTGGTCCGTTCTCTGTACAAGCATATTTTGGGATGGCCCATAACTTTTGATGATCTGGCAGCACAGGACGAAGACTACACCAATTCACTGCGGGCTCTGACAGAAATGGACGCTGAAACATTGGAAGGCATGTGTCTTGATTTTACCGTTACGGAGGAGCTGTTCGGAGCTCGACAAGTGGTGGAGCTGGTACCAGGCGGGGCAGACATTGAAGTCACCAAAAGCAATCTTGCGGACTACTTGGAAGCTAATCTACGGTATCAAATGCTGGAGCGAACTCGCTTGCAGCTCACAGAGCTTCTTCTGGGATTTTTCGATGTTGTACCAGAACCTGTCCTGACGGTCTTTGACTCTCACGAATTGGAGTTGATTCTTTGTGGGCTTCCTACAATTGACATGGACGATTGGGAAGCCAATACCAAGTATTCCGGTAAATTCAAGGACAAAGGCGCCGACCATAATGTAGTGAAATGGTTTTGGGAGATTATCCGTGATGACTTTGATGCCGAGTTGAAGGCACGGTTGCTCCAATTTGTCACTGGAACTTCCGGAGTGCCCAGTCGTGGATTCTCGGTCTTGCAAGGAAATGATGGCAACATTAAGAAATTTTGCTTGCAGGGCGTAGATGTCAGTGTTCACGGTTATCCGCGTGCTCAGTGAGTGATTGTCTTGCGTCCCCCATTGTAGTTGCTTTATTTATGTTGACCTGCGGCTCTTAACCACTTTGTTTCTTCCTGTCTTACTCATCGTTCTGCAGCACCTGCTTCAATCGGCTCGACCTCCCACTGTACTCGAACAAGGACGAGCTTGGGTCGAAATTGAAAACGTCCATCACGCTCTCGGCCGTAGGATTTGACATGGACTAATTAGTGAGCGACAGCGGTCAACCAGAGAAGACATTAAACCCTGTTTTAAATAGTGTACATTTAAATATACGTATTGGGATCAATACTGAGCTTTGTATTCTCCAAATGAAGTGTACAAAGGATTCGTTGTGATCGCAGGAAGGTATGCGTTATCCTCAAAAAGGAGGTAGTTCATTGCCAAGTCAACGATCCCAAATTCCAGAGTATGAATTTGCGAGTGTAGATGTTCAGCAATTCCCTCTCGCGGAACAATGTTCATCGCAAGCCCAATCGTATCTTCCATATTTTCAACGGCGCTGCAGAAAGAACGTGGTAAGGTTGAGTTGCTAGGAACAGAAGAATTTTCAATCGATAGAAGATGGTTCCACTTACTGCGGGCACGAGGGTGGGATGTAGACAAGCTGCCCCGGCTCTTGAATAATTTCATAGGCTGCTTCTGCTCGATGTAGGAGAGGAAAGCGATTGCTCAGAAATTCGTCCGACTTCTTGTCCTTGCCAATGCCAAGCACATCTGGATATGTCTGCGGCTTGTCGATTCTTTCGTACAAATGTACCCTCTCGTCTCTGTTGTAAACAATCCAGCGTTTCCTCCCAGTTACCAGAAACATGAAAAAACCTGTACCGCCGTTGTCGACATGGAGCTTCGAGTTAGACCCTTGCCTTCCAATGAACATTGATGGCCAAGACGAAGCAAACGACGAATGAGGTAGCCGCTGGAATAGGTCATAGCTGCCTATCACGAAAGGAATCTGAAATTTTTGCTTGTCGTCATAAGGAATGTGGTCGTAGAGCAGATAGTCGCACTGGTCCAGTAGAGTGAAGTCGTGTAGATAAAGATTGTCAATCCTCTCCGACAGCAGAGCAAACTGCTCCATCGTAATAGATCGATCAATCCCGTCGTCTTCATCACTGTCTTCGTCTTCTCCAACATCAATAGAATCTTCCATATCATCAGCATTGTTTGGACTCGCTACATCTCGGCTTCGTCTGCTGTACCTGGCGCCGACTTTGGCCTTCTTTCTTTGTGGCTTGGCACGTTCTTTACGATCATCATCAAGCAAGGAATCTTCCAGAACATAGTCCTCCAATCCACCCCATCCAGTGCCAGCTGATCGTTCCCCAACTTTTCGGCTCACTTGAACTTGCGACGTAACGTCGGAAGCTGCACACATCTCGACAATTGTCTCCAGAGTCAAGTTCTGGCGCGGCGTCAGTTTAACATTTGAAAGAATGACCGGTGTTCCTGTAGCCGTATACTTGGCATGAAAGGCAGTGTAGTTCGTGAGCATATCATGATCCTTTGGATCTTCCATATTAAGAATATCCATGGCGCGAAAAGAAAACGTGTTGCGGTGCGGTTTCTTCTTCGTCTTCTTTCTTTTTTCCTTTCTGTTGTCGTTTTTGCCCAAACATTCCTGAACATAATATTGATTCAAATTCTTGTGAAAGTCGCGCATGATATTATTCCAGCCGGCAGTCAACTCTGCCAATGCCAAAGAAAAGCGATTTCGGTCATTCTCCATTTCAGAAAGGACCCCTAGATAGTCTCGAAGAGCGTTCACGATGGGAAATTCGGACCCATCGTAGTTTGACCGGTTCCTTCGACGTTCCTCGGGTGAAGACCCTAGCGTACTTGTCATGTTCACTATTATCGCTTGAAACGATTGTGGAGACTTCCCAGAACCAAACACTAGTTCATCAAAATACCTCTTGAGGTTTGGAATGGCCATGCGACTTGCCAATTTGGAGTCGGTTAGTATGCGCTGATAAAGGATTGGATCGTGCTGAAACAGGTCGTCATTGCTGTTGGATCCCAGTAGATTGTCGACCAAGGTTCGTAATTGCTCATTCATTTCCTGAAGATAATACCCAAAATTTGTTTGTTGATCTTCTCGGACTCTTCGTTCTGGACTCCAAGTCGATTCGTATCCTGTCGCCCAGGCCATGTATTCTTCCACTATCAGAACCAAAACATCCAGATACGTGGATGCGGATTTGACGGTCTTGACAGTAGCTCTGCGATAGATAAAAAAACCATTATTGGAAGTTTTCTGGTCTTGCTTGGATTCGTTTTCGAGCATTAGCCGGACATCAACTTGTGATTGTCCTGGTTTGCTTTCTTCTTGGGCAATTTCTGCTGCTTGAAGCCGTTGTTGTTCTCGCTCGTATTCATCCCAAGCAAAACTATTTTGACTGTCAGCAGCACCATCCCTGTATTCTTCACGGATATCTTTTTCCAAACTGGAGCGTGACTGATATACCAGAATTTCTTCAGCGTCTTTATAGGTCGCATACTGACCCACCGTTTGGTGCAGAATCCAATGTTCCAGCAAAGAAATTTTCAGTGGCACATTACCTCGAAACAGATCGAGTTCCAACAAGCTGTAGGTATTGAAATCGGGCCCCACACAAATTAACTGGGCTGGCCAATACGGTGATCCCAATGCAAAGTTCAATAATGCTGTGTTGGATAGTACCATTTCATCATTTACCAGGCGTGGTACCTTGTCGTAGTAGTCTTGTGCCATGCCATTTTCGTAGTCGGGATCTGTTACTGCACCCGTCAGAGCATCTCGAATCATGGCATGTCGACGAAGATCTAATCGGCCAAAGGCAATGTGACTGGATGTATTGTTCTGATTCAGGTAATAATTTTGGGTAACGCCCTCTAGCACTTTCGTGTGTTCGTTTGTGCCTGCGACGTCCCAGGGATCGTACAGCAACACGCAAGTCCAATCATGCGACGCCAAGGTGGAGGCCAAATTATCCAGTCCCAATTCTTTCAAAATATGCTCCTCATTGCCGTTGGGGATGGACGAAACAAAGTTGAATGCGAGCAATAGAAGAGTAATTGGTAGGAACGAGCAGAAACAATTCGCCATCATACATTGGAGTATTACTAATTATAATTTGTGATAAGTGATAATAAGTGAAGCTTCTTATCTTGGAGGTCCTGGATAATGGGAAACGAAAAGAAGAAACTCCTGTACTTTATTGTTCGAGCCAATGACATAGTAAGGTTAGGGAAGAACAAAATGGAAGGGTGAAGGTTACTTTTTGTCGTTGAATTTGTCAAAAACGATAGTCCCCGGATGCTTTACTAAACTACACATGCGCTCCGGAGCTCCTCCGCAGAACGCTCGCTAGGTCGATACAGTTCGTCAGCTAACCCTCTACTTTGCTAGCCAGCTAGCACTGCTAGACAGCTAGCACTATAACAGCAGCTATCTGTTCCTGGCTGCTGCCTTAAGCTGCTCCTTGTCTGCGTGCTATAAAACAAGTTGCATGGCGCGCAAAAGAGCTTCTGAACTTTCGTTCATCGATACGCAACCTTTGCTGAAACGTTCGTCGAATCGGAGAAGAGCAACAAAATTGGAGCACATGAAGGCGTCCGACCTTCTGTCTCTGCAGGGCATATGCTGCACGGCACGTGTTGTGCTATCATGGAGCAATTCAGGATCTGGACGGATAGCTCGGCCGCTGTGTTTCTACTAGCAAATCGTTTTTATGAGTGGTTGAAAGGCAGTGAGAGGCAGGCCTCAAGATGTGAAGGGAGAAAGGGATTTTCGTAAAACCAACGAAAGATCCCACCAAGATACCGCCTAAGATCCGACCAAGATACCGCCGCACCCATAGAATTTCCAAGAAAGGCGACGAAACACGAATGACGCGGACACGGATCTCTCACAAAGAGAAGCCAACCAAACCAAACCATTCACGTTTGCGCAAATCAGAAAAATCAGATTGCCAAATAAAGCAAAAATAAATAAATAAATAAATAAATAAATAATTTTCACGAAGATGATGATGATCCGTTCAATTAAATTACTCTCGCTTCTACTAACTGTGCTGTTAGCAAGTTTCTCACGATGGCAAGTGCAATCGTTTGCCGTCGCTGCTGAAAAGAACAGGTTCGGATCTAGGCTTGCGCTGTTCCCCAGGAAAACTGAAATTAACCAGTCGACAATCGCATCACATGACAGACTCGACGATGCAAAACCCAAGAGCTATTTCACACAATTCTACAACTGGTACAATGATTGCTTACTGGAGAGGCCAATTCTTACAAAGGGTGTCACTGCAGGAGTAGTCAATCTCCTTGGCGATACCTTGGCCCAGTACATTGCGGCGTCCAAGACAGGCGCCGCCTTTGTCCCGGATGTTGTTCGCCTTCAAGCTTTCTTTTTGTGTGGTCTTGTGTACACTGGTCCCATGGTACACTGGTGGAATGAGCAACTAATAAAATTTGGAGACTGGATAAAGGAAAACTACAGCAGTCGCAATCAAGTGCAAGTATTGGCGCAACTTGGTCTAGACCAAACAGTAGGTGTAGTATTGCTCACCTGCACATATTTTTATGCATTTGAACTCATTGAGGCGCTTGTCAGGTATCGAAGTATGTTCAATCGCATTGTTCAGCATGGACCCTTATGAATTGTAAAACGTGATGAAATATATACTCACTTTTTCTTTTTTTCTTCTCCTCTCGTTCATCTCATTTCCTTTAGTGCCAGTCTTGTCGAGCGCCACTGCCAAAATTATTGAGAGTTTCAGAACTGTGATTCTTATCAATTATTGCATATGGCCATTGGTCAACTGGATCAGTTTCACATATGTCCCGGTGCAGTTTCGTGTTTTGCTGAACAATATTGTCGGTGTCTTTTGGGGTGCTTTCCTCTCTGCCAAGATTGCGGGATAAGCAAGGAGTAGGGAATATTTTTACTGTCGGATTTAGCTATTGTTCAGCTCTGGTGGCCACAAGAACTTCCTGAGAGCCAAGTAGCTAAGTAGCTACCCAGTCTTGAAGTTTCTTAGCATCATTTATTTTGCACTGCTTTTCGCTTTTTTAGCTTTATTGAAGCTCTATTCAAAAAGAGCATCTACTGATTAAAAGAGGATAGAGTTTAGATTTTTAATACCATTAAAAAAATAATTTTTGAGATTTGTTTAGTAGGGGAAAAAATGATAATACCAAAAACACAAACATGCCTTTTTTCATTGGTGCTGTACTTAGGTTGTACTACTGCACAGTAACAAAAACAAAGGTACAGTGTGCGACTTAAGTAGAGCTTTTTCAAAGAAGTTAACTCACCCTAATGAAAATTGAGAGTACCTACTTTAAAGATGTTAAAAATATTACTCAGTCTGTTAATTTATTGTGTTAATAATTCGTTGCCAACCCTTGTGGAGGTACGGTTACGGTCTAATGTAGGGTATGGAATACAGTACGTGGTAACATTGTGAAACTACTTTCAGACCTGGCGACTGTGTGGCTGGGGAGTTCCGATACTGTGGCAATTGGTAGAGAACCTGTACAACAGTTTGAGTTAAAATTTATAATGCACCAGCCATGCGACTGCGCTTGAGCTCCCACCTTGGAACGCTGCTGTGTTTCTGTTTGCTTTTCAGTTGTGTACCAATTGCAGAAGGAAATTTCCGAGCAAAGCGGCAGTCAAGCAATGATAAGGATAAAAAGGAGGAAGAAACGGAACATAAGGACAAAGAGAGAGCGCTAACTTTTTTGGATTTTGTAAGTCTCCAATGGAAACAGCTGTGTCATGGTGATCAAAGGAAGCAAGATGTGCAGGATGTTTCCAACAGGTCCGTTTACATCCAACAACATGACTACCAGGATTTTTTTCAGCCAGTCAAGAATAGCGTTGCTCTACAACTGCGTACATCACAAAAGGGGTTCAAGAGACGACTTTTACAAGATATCTTTTATCAACATGTTGGAGCGCAGCGCTTGTTTCATTCTATACGAGACGGCATCGGGGTAATTCTGGGCTTTTGGGTGACCTTTCGTGGCCAAGTACATCCAGTGTTGAAAGCATCCAATTTTGGTGGCGGTGGATGCATCGCCCTTCAAATTGGTCAGCTAACCTGGTATATTCTTAACACCCACACATTTTTGATCCATGGTCCATGGTTACACGACCTGGTATCCATTGCTGTCACCGGTCTGGTTTTCAAATATGTGTTGCCGCAAATTCCTGAGGAATTGAAAAAACACCTACCGAGCCTATTCTTTCCCATTGTTTTTCTAAGAATCTGGAGCTTGGTGTTAGAACAATGGACGAGTCCGGAAGGCAGAGTACATTTCCCTCTGGTACTGTTAGCAACTGGTTACAGCTCTTTCTTCATGAGAATCGCTCATATTCCAATACCACTGGTCGCCTCCAGTGTCAGTGGTGCTTTCCTGGTCTACGATAGTATGTGTGCAGAAATTGCCGGAAATTGGCTGTACATGTTGCAGCATTTGGTTTCCCTCGTACCGCCACTATTACGCTTGATCCGTCATCTAGCTGTATATCTATGGCGCCCCGCTCTTGCGTTGTGGAGAAACTGGTTAAAGAACTTTGTCAAAAATATGTTCTTCCCAGAAACGACAAAGAATTTCTTTGGTCAGCTGATAGGTGCTTCTCGAGAAGCATCCGCGGTCATTATGTCACCAATAAACAAATTACGACAGACTATTGCGGAACACCCTTTGATGATACAAATCAACGAGATGGCCCTGAGCTTGAGGAGAGCTGTCCGTCCCGTCATGGTTCCCATGGGAATAGCCACGTGGGGTGTGGCGGTGCAAATGAATTATATTACTGAAGTTGGAGATGTTTGGAAATTGTTTCGCTGGACATTGGACCCCGTCTCGTTCACTAGAAACAACCTGAAAGAGTTCCTGAGCCCAGAATCGCGGGCTCGAGCCTATGCCATTTCCATACTGCGACATATTTTGGGAAGAGGCGGAAAATCATTAGAAAAGTCCAAAGGAAACCCAGGATGACTAAATATGGTAGACGCTTTCTAGCTACAAAAGCTCCAGCCATCATCATTTGGCAAGCCAAGACAAGCCAAAACCGCCTTTTACAATACCCCTTTAGCTTTTTAGTTTGGATTTTGGATTACTTTAGGGCAACTAGAAATTCGTTTTCAACAGGACAGCAAGTCACGAAAGGTACGGAAGCGTTTTTTTACTTGTGAATAATACCGTAATAACGGAAAAGAGAAGAAAGTCCTTGCCGCAGGAAGGCTACCCTGGTAACCTGCAATTGCCACAGTCCACCTGGGCTTATTTTACATTGGGCCTAATATTTTTTATTTTTGCGCAAATCGATTGTCTTCCCGTCTTCTTCCCACACAAACGTAAAAATCACGTAGTCTCAAATCTAGTCTACTCGAGTAGAACGCACAAACCAGCTTAGCTTGCTTTCCCTCCGTTTTTCCTGTGAAAATCTCACCGCAAAATTTGGAACATTCTTTATTTGTTTCATGACTATTGAGTACTAAAGTACTACTGCGCAACGTCTCCTTTTTCATCTCCTCTGATAGAATACTGTACAAAAGGAAGTTGCAATCTCACAGTTGTGTCTCGTCCAAGGGGTTACAGTTGCAGTTACAGGCTGACAAGTGAAGCGATACTTAGATACAGGCAGAGGCAGTTCAGTACGACCAAGATGAGTGACTGTGACAGCGAAGACGAGTGCTTTCTTCCTTTGCCACCTCGCAAAGCCAACAAGACTCGGTTCCCTCCTGGATGTTCGGTGCTATTAATGAATGGTTGCAAATCTGATGCTCCGTCAGGAAAAATCAAGGATGTCGCTGAGCTGAAGGAAAGTCAAGAGATTCCTGAGGTGTTCTTTGGGAACGTTTTGGAGGTAGGGATTGATCTCGGGGACAGTGGAAATCGTGAGACGGTCTACAGAGTCCAAATCAAACCTGTTCTACCAGACCAGGCGGCGACAGTAAGGATTGTCCATTAAGAGCATTTAAGATACAGTACGGGAACTCCCATCTGGTTAACGAGGGATCTAGAGGAGAATGGCGAAGACAAGGCTACGGCGGCTAGTCGAAATCTCCCCGGAATTATCATTGGGTCCGACGACATCCCTCTCTATATGAAGGAAGTCTTGGAAGCTGCTTCAACTAATGCCAATCAAAATCAATCCAGCAAGGTAAAAACAGCTCCTACCACTGTGCACTATTCTGTTCACGTGACAACTACTCATCGTCAAGTTCATGGCCTCTTGCCGGATCAAATCTCCTTTCGGAGGATACCGGAGGAGGAGCACTGTTCGTTCTCTGCAATGAAAGCCGAACAGCGAGAAACTGTACCTGTAGAGAACAATCGATATCCACTTCATGGAGATTCTGTTGGCCATGGAATAGCACAAGTCACATTAGGCGAAGTGCCAGATCATGAAAAGACTGATACAGCTGAGAAGTCGGGTATGGAGGACGGACAGATTTGTGAAAATGATATTGAAGCGAACGGAAGAAATCAGGCAGCGCTCATTTCTTCCGATGAAGTTATCATGAGCGACCACAGTATCAACAGGCTAAAGACTGCAAATGGGCCAGATATTCAAGGCAACAACAATGACACGCCGAGGATGGATGATGCTTTGAACCTGCAAAAACCATCTAACGACGATCTTCCTACGGAAATAATGGCAGCGGATTCCTCGCCAGCTTCCATGTCCACTATAGGATCTAATTCCATAGAGATCCGTCCGCTTTTTGACCGCCGTATTCGAAATCTTAATCCCAGTCCTTTTGGTCGAATCATTTTTGGAGCACATCATGACTATAAACAGGCCTTATACCGTATTCGACAGAAACGTCGTCGTGATGGACTAGAAACAGAAACACACGGGGGTGTTGGAAACGTTGTTTACTCAACGTGCATGAAGTTTCAGCTTATTGGAAATTGCACCATCACGTGTTTCCGAGCATCAAATCATATCACAATGACACCCGAAGATACTTGAGAATTGGAAGAAGCCTTGTTGCCCGTAACGAGCGAGATTGGGCCTATTTTTTGCCATCCAACAGCACGTCATGCTGTTCGTCTACCAAAGTCTAACAGAAAAGACATGGCAGAAGAAGAAGCGCATGATTATGGACGAAAACGACGCTTATCTGAGCGCAGCTTTGATGTGTCTAGTAATGACGACTATGGCCAGCAGGACGACGACCGTCTATCTAAAAGACAAGGCTTGGAACGCCATGTGCACTTTAATAATGGAAGTAGCGAAAGCGAAACCAACCGAGAAGACTGGTTAAACGAACATTGGTGCAAACCAAACACCATCAAGCCAGACACCAGAAATGAAAGCGGGGAGGAAAAGGAAAGCGGAAACAGTTTCCAGGGCGCGCAGCTTCCTATCCACACTGAGCAAGCCTCGCACGGCACATTAACGATTGAAGAAGTCTTGTCAGATGACGAAGTCAAAGACGAAGACAACGCATCTCCGCTTGAGTCGCCACCTATGATACATGATGCAACAAGAAGATTGTGCTACCGTGCCGTCCCAACTTCCCACATCCCTGAGTCTCGCGATTCCTTTGTGACTGTCAATATTCGTCTACCGTACCAATTTGGCGTTCAATTTTTAGTAGATAGCGTGATGGGGCAGAACAGATCTCTTGGCAGAGCTCTGTGTGACAAGTACTCCTGTCTTAT
>Ga0100380_10002402_pt1 | contig 20270 bp, 22 predicted proteins | sample CryGeymeta201504_FD_80417 | JGI IMG/M metagenome (GOLD analysis project Ga0100380, IMG submission 80417) | Groundwater microbial communities from Crystal Geyser aquifers in Utah, USA - Crystal Geyser metaG 2015-04 | ecosystem: Environmental > Aquatic > Deep subsurface > Groundwater | place... | reverse complement strand
TCTCGGGCCTATTTTAGTCTTTTTTTGCTTAAAAATTCCAGACATTTAATGCCTGTATCCCGCAGAATTAAGGGAATGACTTTAAATTTTGGCCCCAATCACCCCGCTGCGCATGGTATTTTGCGACTTACGCTACAGCTGCAGGGTGAGGTCTTGCAGCGCGTTGACCCGCAGTTTGGTTTCCTGCACCGTGGAACCGAAAAATTAGCAGAAATGCGAAACTATCTTCAGGTGTTACCCTACTTCGATCGTTTTGACTACGTTGCTAATCTCTTCCAGGAGCATGTTTATTGTTTAGCGCTGGAGACTCTTCAGGCAGCGGCGAATTCTTATACTTTTTGTCTTAATTATTTACGTACCCTCTTTGATGAGCTAAGCCGTATTCTTAATCACTTATTGACACTTTCCGCGACCTGTTTGGATTTGGGTTCGATGGGTCCCATATTTTGAGCTTTTGAGGAGCGGGAGCGGCTTATGGAAATTTTTGAACGTATTTCCGGTGCACGTATGCACACAGCACTTTACAAACCGCATGGTTTTGACTGGACAGTCCTCACACAATCTTTTTTTTTAGATATTTCTAGATTTTTGATGCGCTGCGGACGATCCCTAAGCGGCGCTGTTATGGATTACTAAATAGTCGTATTTTAAAATCTCGTTTGGGCAGTGTAGGTATGCTATCTACTGTTAAAGTTTTTAATTATGGTGTCGGCGGTATTATCGCCCGCAGTGCCGGTATTCGCAAAGATTTACGACTAAGTCGCAGTTGCCGCTATGGCGCATATTGGCATTTAAGTTTTCGAACATTTTTGGGACGACGCGGCGATAATCTCGATAGATTTTTACTTCGTATTAAGGAAACGTTCGAGAGTTTCCGCCTTGTGGGCCAGGTGGTTGCAACTTTAGCAACATACCAGATTGTTTCCAAAAATCAAATTTTATCTAATAAACAATTGCCAAATAATCCTATTTCGTCGTCCGTGGGTGCGCATATTCAATTTTTCAATTTTTTTAATACTAAATCAAAATTTACGGGTATGGAGGAGTTAATTCACCATTTTCGCTCTTTTAGCGAGGGGGCATCCGCAACTCCCGGACTTACATATTGTGGTGTAGAGGCACCAAAAGGGGAGCTGGGTGTTTTTTTAGTTTCTTGCGGTGGGGGGAAACCCTACCGCTTAAAGGTGCGTACCCCAGTTTCCCACAATATGCATTTAATCCCATCTGTTTGCGCTGGTTTTGTTTTTGGGGACTTTGTAATGACTTTTTGTTCACTTGATATTGTGCTCGGTGAGATTGATCGCTAATTTTTGATTTTTTATGGGATTTGGCGGGTATACTCATATTTTTACAAAGAAAGTTCGAACCCTCAACTGGCTGCGGCAGGAGAAAATAAACCGCCATACCTTTATACGCTATCAGCTGCAATGTCTGCTACTTAGGGCTCTATTGCGGGCCGACCAGATAAATCCGACTATACGTGCGCGGGCGACCTATTTATTAAACAATTACCCACGAGTTGCCGGGGTATCCTACCAAAAAACACGTTGTTTCCTTACCGGGCGTACGCGCGGGGTTTTGCGCGCTACATTGTTATCGCGGCTTACCTTGCGGCATTTCGTCCACTTAGGTCGTCTTCCGGGTTTTACCCGGCGAACCTGATAAACTTTGTATTTTTATGATTTTTTCTTTATTTTTTCACGGCAGCATTATTGTAATTTTGCTATCTCTTTACAGTCGCTGGCTGGATGAGGAGGTTTTAGCAGATCTTTGTTTATATAGTCTTGTGATTGAGCTGAGTTTAGCAATTTTTAATGTAGGATTTATATACTACACAGACTGTATTTTTTTTCTTCATTGCGGCTACATTCTCGTAGACACATGTAGCGTAAATATATCTATTATTTTTTGTTTTGACGAGTTATCGGGTTTTTTTTTTGGTGTTCTGGATTTTGCACTTATTTTATGTTTTTATTTTCTTATAGAGTATTTCGAGTATGACAGCAACAGCAGTGGCATTATTCTACTAAGTGCAATGTTTTCACATTTTGCAATGTGGTATTTTTGCGTATTTGACCTTTTTCTTTTAATTTTTTTTTGAGAAACAATTAGTCTTATCTCTTTTCTCCTGATCCAACACTGGTCCTATCGACTTCCCACCTATAAAGCTGGTATAAAAGTTTTTTTTATATCCCAGTTGGGTGATGTTCCTCTTTTTTTTTTTACATTTCTCCTAATTAGCCGTTTTGGGACTACAGACTTGACTGAAATTTTAAGTCAAATTTTTTTATTAACTTTTGAATATGTGGTACTAGAAACTACTGGTTTGCTCGTTAGCTTCCCCGCATTACTGGCTTTTTTTTTAAGCTTCACACTTTTGCTAAAAGCGGCGCAGTTTTTTTTTTATCCGTGACTTTTAGATGCTATGGAGGCTCCGGTGCCTATTTCGGCGCAGTTGCACTCCTCTACACTTGTTATTATTGGTTTTTATTTCTATTTAAGATTTCAAAATCTTTTTATCTTAGCCCCCGCTATCTCCCTGCTACTATTACTTTTCGGCGTAGGTACGGTTGTGGGTGCTAGTATACTTGGATTTTTTCAAGAGGATGGTAAAAAACTTTTAGCCTGTAGTACTGCTAGCCAACTGGGGTATGCGGTAACGGGTTTAAGTCTTTTTTTCTTTGAGGAGGCTCTGCTCCTTATGGCTTTTTGCTGCTGCAATAAGGCATTCACGTTTATCTGATTCGGTACACTTATGGATAGATTTTCAGGTATTTCTGATTTCCGCTTTATCAGCGGCATCAGCGGACTTTCTGCACTTGAACATGCTGGAATTTTTATCTCTTTAGCAAATTTTACAATTTTACCCGGTGCCTTCAGCTGGCACGTCAAAGCTCTATTCCTAAAAGGCCAGTATACTTATGAGTTTTTTTTTGCTAAATATGCGCTTGATGTCCTCACACTTACCTGATTTTTTTCCAGTCTTTATCTTATTTATTTATATTTAATTTTATTTCTCAAGCCATCACGCGGCATTAGCCGAAATAGTACTCTGGTGGTTCCGGCATTAAGGGCATCTGCCGCATTGGCCCACAATTTCGCAACAACCAGTACTGTTGCGCGCATACTGCTTTCGGACGTTGCAATAAAATTACATCTGAATATATTTACATACGTGTTCAATCTTAGCACCGGTACCCAGTATCCGCGCCGAATGTCTACGAGTTTTTTCTATCTGTTGTTTTTTAGTTTTATACTTTTGCTTCATTCAACTAATTTTTTCTCCCATAACTACGTGGATATGGGCTGAATTGGTGATACATACTATTTTATTAATTTTTTTGTAAGTGATTTCTATGGTTAAAATTAAATGCTTTTCTATGACTATGTGGGTTTTTGACTACACTACAATTTCATTAATTTTTTTGCCGCTGCATTTATTGTGCTTAACTTCTTTTCTTCTTCTTCAATTTCATCGCAGACTAATTCTATTGGGAAACTCCGGCTGTTTGTCAGGTGATCATTTGGTAGTTTATTCTTTACGTCACATGGCTGTATTGCTCTTACCATTTTTTGTGGAGTTTTACTTGTTGTGTGGCTCACTACGGGGTGCAGATACAACTTTTTGCTTAGCCCAGTTGCATGTGGATTCCTGAGTTTTAAAATATTTTTTTTTATGTGGCCATTTGGTAGCTTTTTTTTTTACTCTTTTTAGTTTTTCAATGACACGTACCACACTGCCATATCTGGCGGAGGTATGCGCAGCCGCCATTTGGCTTTTTTGGTGTTTTTTTTGGCTTTTTTTAGTTTCTAATATAACTATTTTTATTTTTTTTTTGGAAATACTCGGGTTGCTTTTGCTTATTGTGCTACTATACCTTTTTATTATATTAGATCGGCAGTTGAATTCCGTTGGCTTGAACCACAAACTATTTAATACGGCATATGGTTCAAAATTTTTATTTATACAAACATTATTATTTTTTCTTTGATCTTCTGCGCTGTCTATGCTTTTATTATTTTGGGGTTGTTTGACTTTGGGAGTTAGTTGTCTTAGTCTCGATCTTCTGCTAGTGGAGCTTTTCTACACCTTTGCAAGTTTAGCCGGAGATGCTGTTGCCGGCGCAGCCCACTTTAGTCTATTATTTCTTTTTTTTTTTGCTGTTCTGCTGAAGGGTGCCATTGTACCGCTGCAGTTGTGGTTAGTTATATTTTATAAACATTTACCGCTGATGGCACTTTTTAGTTATCTTATATTTTATTACATATATTTTATTGTTGTAATATTTAATTTTTTATTTGGCTATTTATATATTTTCTCGCAAGTGTGATTTGCCGCAGCTATTATGTTATTTCTAGTTGCTTGCGCTCACTCGCTTCTTAACCTATCGGAAGTTTTTACATTTCGTAGTTTTTTAGCCTACAGTTCGATTATTAATCTTTTCCTGTTGTTTGCATTTGCACTATCAGGCGTGGGTTTTTCCGTCTAATCTAAAACTTGAAATTTATTACTTTTATAAAAATTAAAATCATGGATTTTTGGTTTTTATAAAAGCAGTAAAATGTTTATCTTTTTCTATTGCATTGGCACCACTTACGGGCTGTGCTATGGGGTTGGGCTATATTTTCGGATCATTTTTGCGTTCAGTGTCTTATACTCCAGACTTGGAAGATATTCTTTTCTCTCATGCTATGTTGGGATTTGCACTTGTTGAGTCATTTATGATTGTCACTATGTTGATTATTGGCCTCATTTATACATTTTAGTATGTTTTTGATCTACTATGCAAGATTTTGCTACAGTTGTAGTTTTTAAGAATACCCTATTACTTGGTTATCTCCTGTCCTATTACATTATACTATTCGCTATCATTTTATTTTTTTTTTTAACAAATATTCGGCATCTTCGTTATCTAACAGAGCTGAGTTTTTACTCAAATTACAGTACTCAGCACTTATTGCTTGTTTGTGCTATTACGTCGCTGGCTGGCCTACCTCCGCTATTTTTCTTTTACCCCAAATTAGCACTAGTGGCTTTTATTGTGCTTCAGGGATCTTGAGGTTTATCACTTTTTACATTACTTTTTATTTTTATGGGTTGATTCATCTATTTGAATGCCATTCGCGCTGTTAGCCTGCAGGGTTGATCTTTCACAGCCCCTCAGGAAATGGGTCAGCGATTCTACAGCACTGCACTTACTGCAATTCTAATTACAGCTCTATATTTTATATTTTTTGGTTTTTTTTTTACACAAGATATTTTACTGTTTTGTAGTTGATTATTTCTTTAAATATAATTTGCTCTAGTATGGGTGATTTTTTTTTTTATATTTTTTTTCTTGCTATTTCCTTTTTAATAGTAATACCGCGTTCCGAGCGCTCAAGCATTTTAAGCCTGGGGCGTTTGGGCTATGGCATTGGAGCACTAATAATTATTTTTCTTCTGTTGCAGCAATTTAGTACTATTGTGTTATTTGACACTTTTGCACAACAGGGGTGACAGTTGCAAAATCAGCAATCTATGTTTAGTCAAACATTGGAGTCTACCCCCCTTTCGGATATGTTAACTCTGCCACCAATTACTGCGGAATTGGCGCTTAGTTTTATGGTAGCTTGCTTTTTTACATCCAGTATTTTCTATACTCTTTTATTGTCGAGGCCCCACGTGTTGGTTCTCACGTCAACTTTATATTTGGGTGCTTTGGTCGTAGTAAGCATAGTGTTTTTGCTTACCCCATCCCTCTTTACAATGTTTATAGCTTTCGAGTGTCTTCTTCTTACGTCTTTGGGACTTTTAAAACTTACGTCTAAATCCGAGCGTATCGGTGAGGCTGTTAGCGAGATGTTTATGTGGACATTATTCGGTAGTTTTTTTTTGCTATTGGGTTTTTTTACTGCATATGCTGAGGTGGGTAATTTTCTAGATCACTGCGATAGCACTGCTGGGTTATTTGCAGATCCAGTATCTGGTTTAATTAGTTTTTTTTTTATTATTGGTTTTGGTGTGAAAATTCCAGTATGGCCATTTATTTCTTGGCTTCTCAAGGCCCATGTTGAGGCTTCTGTCGAATTTTCAATACTCCTTAGTGGTTTTATAGTTAAACTGGGTATTCTGGGTCTATGGCGAATTCTTGATGCATTGGCACCAGACTGAATTTATTTACTTATTTTTTTTGTGTCATTAATGGCCATATGTGATGCTACGGTTCGCCTTTTTGCCCAAACGGATCTTAAGCGAATTGTGGCGCTTACCACCGTCATCGAAATGAATTGGCTAAATCTGTGTTATCTTGCCGGTGACATAAATTTAGTTTTTTTAGCAAATTTTCTTATTGTTGTACATTGCTTTACAACAACTTCTGAATTTTTATTGGTGGAGTTTATAAGTAAACGCTACGGTACTCGTGATTTCTGGCAAATTTCCGGCCTTTGGTATAATACGCCCGTACTTTGGTACTACTCTTTTATTGTAGTCTTTACAACAATTGGTTTCCCCGGAACATCTATTTTTATGGCTAAGTTTATATTTCTTTTAAATTTTATTGCCTATTCATATTGAATTTTTTCTTTATTTATTTGTATTTTTTTTTTTATTCTACCCTTATTTTTTATTCGCCTCTGGGTGCCGGTGTGGTTTGGGTTGCCGCAGCAGCATAAGAGTGGTTTAATCCCCGTATTGGATTTAACTAGTCGTGAACTTACACTTCTTTCAAGCAGCTGTGCTCTTGGTTTATTATTGGGAATTTTTCCTACATTTTTTTTTGATATTTTTTAAATTTTTAATAAAATACAACACTGGGGTAAAAACACGGCTGCCATTTATCCCTAAAATATTTGCAAAGGGCTTTGTTTTTTTATGTCCCTTGATTGATTATCTTTGCGTTTAATGACTTTAGTCGGTTGACTCCGGGTTGGATCCGTTTGGCCGATTACTTTTGGTTTGGCCTGCTGTGCTATTGAGATGATTCATACCGCTATGAGCCGTTATGACATGGAGCGTTTTGGTTTTCTATTTCGTCCGGCACCGCGCCACACCGATCTTATCATTATGTCCGGTACAGTTACAAACAAGATAGCACCCTACGTTTACCGCCTATATGGGAGTATGAGTAAACCTAAATGGGTGGTTTCTATGGGTAGTTGCGCCAATGGTGGTGGGTACTACTACTACTCATACGCCACCGTACGTGGTTGTGATCGTTTAGTCCCCGTTGACGTTTATGTTCCCGGCTGCCCACCCTGCGCAGAGGCTTTAATGTTTGGTCTATTGCAGCTACAGGCAAAGATTGTACAGTCGTCAACGGAACAAACAATTAATTTTCTTTCCTATAAAACACTTTTACGCTAACCTTTGACTTAATATGCTTTCCCTTGAGTTAATTTTAGCAGTACTTCTGCTTCTTCAGCCCCCTATTTTTGGTTTTTTATTTTTTTCCGTAGCACGGTCGGGACTGGCGGCACGTTTTTTATTTTCACAACTAAAAACTACACGAGCTCGTTATAAAAGTATTAAATTTTTTGAGTGTGCTGTTTATTCTCGCCTCATTAATTCAATTCAGTATGATATTTTTGTCCTTTCTTTTTGTATTTTATTTATTCTCTATGATGTGGATTTAATTTTTTTTTTTACGGAAGTTACATGTTTTGAGTTTTGAACGCCTGCGGAGGCATTGTTTGTTTTTTTAAATCTTCTTTTACTATTTTTTGGTCTTTGGTACGATTACCTACGTTTAGGTTTTAATTGGTCCCACTAAGTATTTGTTTTTTTATGGGAAATCCTTAAGGGCGTCGAGTGGAATTCTGGGTTTAAAATTTATATGCCAATTGCGGCAATAGCGCGTAGAGCTCTGGTCAGCTATGATACGCATGGTTTAACGTTAAAATTTAGCGAAGTGAAACATCTTAATAGCTAAATTAAAAAAAATCAACAGAGTGGCGGTGAGTACTGGTGAGGGAAAACCGCGCAGCCTTAGGAATAATAATTGTGAAAATCCACTACACTTGCCTAGTAGCAACGGGCATCTGTGGCGGATTCGTAGACGAATCTACAGCAGTGGTGTAATGCTTTTATATGTCAGTTTCTAAAAACTATATTAGCGCCTCTAGACCACGCTGCCACTTACTGTGGTTTCAGTTTTTTCTTCTGGCCGGTAGTAACTATAATTTTTTACAATATAAGATATGTTGAATTTTTAACTCCATTAAGTACAATACTCTTGGTTATCTTCGGTGATTGCGCGCTACCGCTGCTGCATCTACAGGTTTATTATCACTTTTTTTTAAAATGCAACCATTGGTGGTAACTGCTGTGCGTTTAAAATCCGCGCTTACCCGCGGTACTAGCGTGACAACGCTGTCAAAGGGTCCTATGGCCCGAAAAAAATGATCACGTGAGCAGTATAGGTACACAAGACAGCTTACTACGCTAACATTTCTAATTACCAATGGCAGTATATTGGCGGCCGTGATGCCGGCTGTTCCGCTATCTTTTTTGCAGCTGCAGTGCTTGCTGTTATCGTACAATAATATGCTGGCTAAGCCCCAATATTTTATTGGTGGGATTTTTTATTTTTTATATCATCTGCGCATGTTACGCTTTACAATTGGTGGCGCTAGCGCCGCAGTTATTCTTCAGCAGCACAGCGGCTTATCAGCAATACATATCTTTGATTTTTTCCCATTATTTCTTTAGTTAGGGCTGTTTTTTTATGACATATTACTGGCAAATTCTACAAGAACTGCAACCTAGGGCGTATCGAGATTTACGTTTTGGTTTTGATTTGGAAGTTTTTTTTTTATATACCTCTAATACCGGATTGTTTCTTTTTTTTTTTTGAAGTTTAGTAAATCGCTGCGCTCTTTTACTTATTGGTTTCTGCTGTATTTAATTTGTTTTTATATGTTGTACACCTCAACTAGATATACCGTATGGTGACTACATCCTTCAGTTAAAATTTCTGACGTTTACCTTAATACTACGCGATTTTTCAGCTCTATCGTTGGCTGTGGCGGTACGTTAGCTACACCCCCCCAACCGCGCATGCTACCATATTTCACCACAAAAATTCATGGTCCCGCTCCGGCATGAAGTTTCGTGTCATTTTGCTACAGTATTGGTGAAAATCCGATTGGTTTATCGACTGCTGCTGGTCAAGTTAACATCCATATAAAATCTATACAGCAGTATCGTAAAGCGGCAGCAGTACCACATCGCCGCCGCAGTACTGCGGCACTTCTACTTATATCTCGTTTTTTTGAGTTTACTGTCGGTAATTTAGTACTATGCACTATTAACAGGTCAGTGTTAGCCTGTTTAAGTACCTCCGAGTTAGCTACAATTTCTATTTTTCGCGGTCGTTTGCAGCTATGGTTGGGCCAAGTTACGTCTCACCAGTGGTACTATGCCTCTAGTATGTTTTTACTTCTATTTAAATCGGCAGACGCCTCAATATTAACAACTTGACTACACACCAAATTAGGCCGCATGTCATTATTTCAACATGGCCGTTTTTTAAATACACTTTTTTCAGCTTTGGATATGTTTTTCTTTCTAGAGGGTTCTAGCTACGGGATCACAGGTATCCGTATACGGGCTGCCGGAAAAATTTCTGTCACGGGTAATGCTCGAAAACGATCACTTCTATTTACACGCGGCCGCACAACCGCCTCGGCATCCGATAGTAAAGTATCCTACGGGTTTTACCTAATTCGCACAACTACCGGCTGCGTAGGTCTTTCCGTGTGACTCTATTATGTTTTTCTATGTCTTACATTGGTTACTTTAGATACGTACTACAATTTACGCCCTTTTTAATACTGCGCAACACCCGATTGGGGTCCGGCACTAGTTGCGTTGTAATCCCGGTTTCCGGGCTTTACTTCTTAGCTTTAGCTTTAAAGTATTCTTTTTTTTTTAAAAAGATATTACTGCTGGATTTGGGTGGTTATGATATTTTACAAACATCAACCACATTGGTCGCCCCAGCCTGCTGTCCCATTATGTGATACTTGTTTAAAAATAATATTGGTTACAAGTATTTTATTTTTGCGCTTAATCCCGGTGGTAAAAAACAAACCCCCTCAATTGAACTATTATACAGAAATGCCCGCTGACTTGAGCGTGAAGCGAGTGAATTTTTCGGATTTTTTTTTTCCGGTAAAGCCGATAGACGTGTTTTATTTACTATACCGCTCTTTTACAATACACCCTTTCGCCGTAAATACCCGGCCATTGGTTTTTATGAGATTTTTTTTTGCCCTCTTTTAAAAAAATTAAAATTCAAACACGTTTCCCTGCAAATATAGTGGTTTTTTATGTTAAACTTCATGAAAAATTTATATATACAGAATCAAAATTCCTCGGCGCGGCCACAAACTTGATTTTTCCTTCGGCGTGAACCCTACTACCACAAATTACAGTATTCAAAAACACCAAAATTTGATGTTGCCGCTGCAGTACTGGGTGTTATTATAAGTGCCTTTGTGGGCTATTTGACTCTAAGTTCGCTGGGTAGCGCTGGTGCAGATCTCACAGACATGTTTATTTTATTTTGATATTTTTTTATACTGTATCGTATTGCTATTTATGCTATTTACCTGAGCAGATCTGGGGCCGGCTTTCTACTACCCTGGGATTTTTTACGCCTTTTTCGCTAATATTTGTTTTTTTATGTTTCTTCGCCGTGTTATGCCAGCTGGTAGTACTCAAAAATCACGCCGTAGTGTTGACGTTCTTCATACTCGCTTATCCGTAAAATCGTTTAAGTTGCCACAATTTTCACTTTTTTTTATAGCGCAGCAGGGCGGATTCCTAAGCACTCGTTGCGTATCTTACTTTTTCACATACAGCAGAAAATTACTTCAACTAACCAAAAGATCTACGAAACTTTGGTTTAATATTCCATCGACGCATGCCGTAACGCGGAAAGCCCTAAATGTTCGTATGGGTAAAGGAAAAGGCGCGCGTATTGGGGTAAATGCTAAAATTATTGCCGGGGCACCAATTTTGGCACTTTCGGCAGTTCGTCGAGGATTGTGGTTGAAGTTAAATCGCTTCATAAGAGCACGATGTTCTTTTCGTATTTTTATTCATCGGGAGTTTAGCTACAATCGTGGGCTGTTAACTGCGCGTACTTCAACCCCAGCACTGTCCACCACGATTCAAATGCGTACCCCCCTTAAAACAAAAGCAAATAAGCTACTAGTGCAGCGCTACATTCGCCCTAGTATTTCGGAATTATATAGCCTACTTCAGAAGTTAAAAAAAATTAAATTATTTATTTATTTTTATAAAATATTTCGTCACCATAGTCCTAAATTTTATATACTTGGCGGACGCCGCCTCCACCTTTGGGAGTTTTATGCCCCCTGACGACTGCGTTTGCGCGTATGCCGGGATCGCAGTATTTTTCGCAATCACATTGCTGGTTTTGTAGAGAAGTTTCTATAGCGTGTGTAGGGTGTTTTTCTATGTTACATAGTTTTTTATTTCTGCATCTAAAAAATAAACAAAAAATTAACCATTGTCTCCCACAAGGATCACTGGCAACTGCTTTAAATTTTGATAGACAAAATTCCTTGGACTTTCAAGCAGTATTACCAGCATTTTATATATTTTTTTTTTCACTCCAGGTTAATCGGGGCTGGGGAATTTTGCACCCTAAACCAAATAGCAGAATCCACCGGCAATTTTATAGTGTCACCAACTTACTCCGAAAGCGTGGTGTCGATTTATCGGCTCTCTATTCTTTTGATACAACCTTTCAGTGAAATAACTGGTATAACTTTAGTATATTTTTCAGTACTTTACATAAATATAACATACTGGGTTTATTATTTTGTCGGCCAATACATTATTCACTGGGATTCTATTTTAATTGACATACACTTTCCCGCAGATTTAATCGGGCAATTGGACGAAAAATATCACTTCTATTTGTGACGCAAGCCCCTGTAATTGCGTATTCTCAACTCAATTTAAACCCTAATACGCTAATGGTATTTTTAGCCGTTGACTATCATTTTCAGTTTATTAGTGTTCTTGGCCAAACTGGTTATCTATCCGCAGGCCTAACAAGTATTTTTCATGAGCCCTGGCTTCTTTGATATCCACTTTTTTGTGATGGTGCATCAATGCTAAATCAGTTAAATTTTCTTCTCTATATAATTGTACTTCAAAATAAATTTTTACAGTTGACTTGTTATGGGTAATGAATTAATGTTTTTTAATTTTTTATTTTTTTTTTTATTTTTTTTACTTTTAACGCGGTCCTGAAGTTACGTGGGGACTCTACTGCTTGTAGAGGGCTTATGGGTATTAATCTATTGTTTATTTATTTTTATGGCACCGGGTCTTCAAGATTTATCTTTTTTTTTAACTGCTATTCTCGTGTTAATTTTGTCTGCCGTAGAGCTTGTAGTCGGCCTTCTATGCTTTATAATTTTTTATCATACGGTTAATACGCTAGCCCCCCGCGCACCCGCCGCTGCACGGCTAAACCGTTTGTACCAAAAAATACATAATAGTGGGAAAAGTTTTATATCCAAATTTTTTTAAAAGTTTTTGGTTTTTATAAAGATAGTTTTCAGTTTCCTTACAGTAGTATTTAGTAGTCTATATATTCTTACGTTTCGCAGTTCCTATGCCGAGTTTTTTCTATCGTCTTTGTGGTACAATACTTCAAATCAAAACATTAATTTAACTCGTGCTTATAATGCGAGGGTCCTTTTTTCGGCCCTCAGTACCTTTGGTGTGCAGTCTGTCGCCAGCCTGGGAGGCCGTTGTTCCCATTTTATAACAAATTGGATTCTATCTACGAATCACCGCCGCATTGCTGTGATGTATTTTATTTTTACAGTGATTACTGGATTTTCCGGGTTAATTTTAGCCACCATTATTCGTATAGAGCTAGCCTACGCTGGTCAGGGTATTTTATGCGGAAATGCGGAAAAATATCTAACTATCATCTCGCTGCATGGTGTTGTTATGGTTTTCTTTGTTGTTATTCCTATTTTATTTGGGGCTTTTGGTAATTTTCTACTTCCAACCCAATTGGGCATTCGCGATGTTGCTTTTCCACGCCTTAACAGCTTTATGTTTTGAATTACACCTGCTGGTTTTGTTCTCCTGTTACATATACTTTTGTTTGATAAATCCTACAATCTCACATATTGGTTAAATTATTCTGAATTGAAAGCCCAGTTGCGCCGCCGCCACCAGCTAGTTAGCACCTCCGATGTCGAATTTCGCGAGGAGGTTTCCAAAACATTGTTGGCTCAGCGCTTAGCTTTTTTCTCCGATACTTCAGCATCTCAGCGTTCCTGACTAATTAGCGCCGAGGCTCCGCGATCTTTATTGGCTGCTGGTGAGTGGTTGGGTATGCTTAGACAAAATTTTTTTCTGCAAATGACACCAGCGTCATTATCGTCGATTATCCGTGGTATCTTGTTGCTGCTTTCGGACTTTTTTGCTTGATTAAACTCCAGTATAGCCTATATCCTGTTCTCTACTTATGCGGGTTTGGGTGATGTTCTAGCTGCACTCCGCAACAGCGAAGTACCCGCCGCCGCACTTAATATGGGGAATTTTTTATCGGCAACTAACGTCGGCCTACTGGATTACTGAACTTTTTTTCTTTGTAATATTACAAGTATCCCCGACGACTTAACTACATCTTGCGACAGTGCAAAATTACTATTTGCCGTAATCCCCACCTCCGAAAAAAACCAATTGTCTTTCCCCCCCTTTCTTCCTGATACTCTAATGCCTGGCGGTGTTGATCTACTGTGGCGGCGTATTTTCTTTCAATTTCAAGATTTTTCTTTTATTAATTTTTTACGGCACATGACACAAAGCAAAACACTATTTGGTTTAAACTTGGTGTATTTGCAGGTAGAGCAGCTCTTTTCATCTAATGCCTTCTCAAGCATTGCTGTTCTTGCGCAACCCATTATTAAATTGGGAAACTATTATCTTTGGTGGCGGCTAACATCCTTTTCTTTATACACCAATAATGCCGCTTATACGCAATTCGTCGAGACCTCCACCGCGCATTCTCGGATTTCTTCGGTTTTTAACGCAAGTGCCTCGGAATCATTAGTATCGACGTCGGGACTATTTTATCATAATTCGTATGCTACCGCCCCCGCCGCCGCGCACCTTGGATTCCTTAATGTTGGGTTATACCATCCATCCTACAGAAGTTTTAATCTCAATAGCCGCTTGTACCTGCAGCAGTATTACTCGAGTTTACTAGCATTTGACTATTTAAACGATTGGCGTACTCTAAAACTAGAGCGTGAGCTCTGGAGATCCATTGACAATCTGTCCACTGCACGCAAACATTGGCTATTGCGGAAACGCTACTATGCTAACTTTCATGCACCCGCAACGCTAATAAATAAAGTTTCAATTTGATTACCAAACCACCTTATTCCTGGGTGGGCTTTTATTACCCCCTATTCTTCACGCCTACGCTATACTGCTTTGGGTAAAGTGGACATTGCTTTAATTGTTGTACTGCTGGCTTCGGTAGGATCTGTATTTAGTTCTATTAATTACGTTATTACGTATAGATATATCGGCGCACCTACTCTAAAAAATAGAAAAGAACTTCGCTCTTTTTATGTTGATGCTCTTCTGGTTGGTTCTCGCATGATGATTGTTGCCAATCCAGCACTTATTACTGGTATTTTACTTCTTTTGTCCGATCGACATTTTGGTACATCGGTGTTTGATTTCTCCGGTGGCGGCGATACAATCCTATTTCAACATTTATTTTGATTTTTTGGTCACCCGGAGGTTTACATTGTTATTATTCCTTGTTTTGGTTTTATGAATTCACTCCTGCCCTACTATCTGCGAAAACGTTTATCGGGTCGTCTATCTCTACAGTTTTCGATGTATACTATTGCTTTTATGTCCTTCGCTGTTTGGGGTCACCACATGTATATGGTGGGTCTTGCTAACAGTGTTCGTACCCTTTATAGTACTGGTACTGTTATGATCTCGGTGCCAGCATCAACGAAAATTCTTCACTGGTGTGTAACTTTAATTCAATCTAGCCTATCTTGCGATGTGGGTTTTTTATTCCTTTTAGCATTTATGTATTTTTTTGTTTTAGGTGGTCTTAGCGGGATGTTTGTTGCCCATTTGGGTTTTGACGTTATTTTTCACGACACATTTTATGTAATTGGTCATTTTCATGTTATGTTCGCCTGCGCTGCCATGTGTACAATTTTTGCTGGGTTTTATTTTTATTTTGCGGCAATTTTTGGCGTCCGCTACAGTCGTTTTTTTGCTTATTTACATTTTTTTTTTTTTGTGATTGGGCAATTAATTACTATTATACCCATGATGTGGGTAGGCTATGCTGGTATGCCGCGCCGTATTATGGATTATCCCGCTGCTTTTGCAGGTTGACATAGCATAATATCCAGTGGTCACCTGCTGATTGTTTTATCTTTTATTTTCTTTTTCCTCATGCTACTCGATAGTGTTTACGAGAATCGTGCTCCTATCTCAAAAACACGCGGCGTTAGCCGTCTCAATACTCGCCTTAGTTTTTTTGCTTATGAAATTCGAAAACTAAAATATTATCGAAATAAATCTCAAAATCTTATTAAACGGCCAGTAAATGGAAACTCCGTTATTGGGCTGTATGCTGTTGCTGCCACCTCAGAATTATTAAATTTCGAATATATTTTTGAATAAAATGTTTTTTTATGCATCATACTAATAATCCTATTGCATTCTGCTTATCTCGTTTAAATTTAGCCTACCATCACCGACATTTATCACTCGTAATTCCGCATAATTTATCCGTTGAACATTTGCTCCAGCAGCTACAGCGGATGGGTGTAGTTACCTCTTACAGAATTAACCACCCCCAACATCAAACAGGTAAATATTTAACACACTCCTCCCCCATGGAATTATGTGCACCCGCCGCCAATTGCGGTAAAAAGTTACGTAAAACGATTTATATTATACTGCGTTACAGTCATCAACAACCAGCAATTGGGCAAATTACCTGCTATTGGGTACACAGGCATAAATTATTTATGGGTGTTTCACAGCTATTGCGCTTAGGTCGAACTAATTCTCTTTTGTTGTGAACTACGCGTGGTTTTTTAACGTCCACTGAGTGCTGTCGTTATGGTTTAGGGGGGTTTTTAGTTTGTCGTATTGCTCTGGGCTTATATGCGTTTTTCCACCTGTTACACTATTATAGCGAAGCGGGGTTTTTTCATTTATCAAAATTTTTTTCAGTATGATCAGCCTTTTCAAATTTTTTTTAATAAAAATCTGGGTTGTGGCCGTACTGTGCGTAGACTTGCCGGCAGTTGATTTGAGCAACATTGCTCCTCCGTAAATTTAGAAAAAACTCTAAATTCGTTGGGATCGCAACGTAGTAATCTATTTGGCTATTTTTTATTGCAAATTTTCCCCCCCCACGCTAGTTTTGAAAACTATTCGGCCCTACAAGTTTTACGGCTTTTTTGTATTTTAACGTACCGCGGTAAACGCCTCAATCAGCGTTTACCTGCACGCGGGCAGCGGACCCGCTCGAATGCAGCTTTAAACTCCAGTAAAAAACATATGCGACTTACACTACAGCAGCTGGGGGGGAAACTACATTAATTTTAATAAATTTTTGCTGTACCATTGTCATATTCAGGGGTGTAGTTTAGCGGCAGAACAGCGGTCTTCAAAATCGTTAAGGGTGGTTCAATTCCACCCACCCCTATCTTCTGCTATTAAATTTCTAAAAAAAATATTATTTATTACTGAATTTACAGGTATATTTAGTGTTGGTCAATTTATTTTTTATAATATTTATAGCGAAGTATGGAATAGTCGGATAGGTGGCTGAGCGGTCGAAAGCAGCAAACTGTAAATTTGCCGGTTAATTCCCACGGTGGTTCGAATCCATCCCTACCCAATTTTGATTTTTTATGGTTTTTTTTTTAACAGATTGGGCCCTCCTATTGTTTGTCATCACAATTAGTTGTTTTTTATTTTTGGATGAAGAGCCTTTTTTTGACCCCACGGACTGAAACATAGTTCATATTCTTTTATTTTTAATATGTTTACTCGTCGTCGCGTGGGATAATATTATTCGTGCGCGATTCGGGCAATTTTCCTATAAAGATCAAGTTTTATTGTTTTCCACCTTTTCTTTTTGATTTTCAATGGAGAACTATTTTAGGGCTATTGTGGTTATATTTTGTTTTCACTGTCTAACGCCACTTGAGCTGGAGCTAATTGAATTACTCGAAGTATATCAGAATTGTCTAGTTTGATATACTGCAGATATTCTACCGGCAATAATTGTGCTGGTACTATGTTTGTGACTAACATGCTTGATTAATTTTGCGATGGCTGGTATTGCCCGCACATTGTTACATTTTGTTACACTACTTTTACTGCTACTGCTGTTTATTTTTCTTATAAGTCTTTGAGATTTTCTAGCAACAAGCTTAAGCGGCTGCTTATTTCATCGTGATGCGTTATCATATTATAACGTGGGCCGCAGTACACTGGGCTATGATATGATTCTATCCGGAGAGGATGCCTACGATTGGCATTCCTCTAGTGCTTCTAGTTTTATCTTTCGTTTTGAAGACTTATATTTTTTTTTCCTGCAGCTATTTAATCTTGTAGCGCTATACTCGTGCATCGTAGTTTGAGCTTTTTTGCTTTTAGATTTACTAATTTTAAAGGATAACAGTGGTGACAGCTATTCTGGTGGAGCTTTCCTTTTTGGTGGTGTCTGTTATCGTTGACTTGACCATGCATTATGGTGTTTTTTCTACAGTTATGGGGCTATTCTTTTTGTGGGGTTACGTATTTTTTTGCGTATTACTTATGATTTCAATTAATTACTGTTTTACTATGGGTCAATCTACAGCACCCCTCCTTAGTCGTGTAGGTGCCAGTCAGCTTTGAGATTTTTCCCAGCAACCAAGCTGAACAAAGTCCTATTTTGCGCGGTCTATACGCCACAACCGCTTGCTGGTAAAACTCCTGCAACTATATTTTATTGCCGGTATTCCTTCTCGACAACGTAAAATATTTTTTTCGTATTTACATTTATCCGCTAAACTCATTGCGACAAATCCCGCACTGCGTGCTGGATCATTACCCCCAGTGCGTACGCCATTTACCTTTAGACGTATTTCAAGAGCATTCGGGGGGCACCCGCACCTGCCGAATGACGTTTTTTTTTCAACTGTTTATTTTTTCTCCCGCAATAATTGAACTATTTATACTTGAAATTTTTTTACGCCAAAGGGGCGTCGAACGCCGTCATTGGGTCGACTTTTTCATTTACCCGGTAGAGGGCACTCTGGCGTATCTACCTCCCTTGAATACGATAGCTGACTATATCGCCAGTATAACTTAAAATCAACAAGACCACTGTACTCGCAAACATCGACCAAATTAACCCGTAAGTATAATTTACGTTTATTAACTTCGGAGTTTCGGCGCACGTATGACAGGGCACTGGAATTAAAAATTTGATCCCTATAGAAACTATACCGCAGTGTATTGATTTTTTATGATTACTCTTCTACCACGAAATCATTTATGTAATTTTTGAGAATTTTATTCATCCAAGCTGGATTGGGGAATGTTACCGATGCGGGTACGGGGCCATAATTCTATCTTGGAATCTTGTGTACCTACAAATGTGTTTTCGCCGCTATGCGTAACTAGGCAAAAACAATTGGGATTAGTGCTCACAAATTTATGAATGCGACACGGTCTTTTACTACGTCAGTGGTGCACACTGCTACAAGTTGATTTACCCGCAATCATTGTTGATTGCAGCAACACCGCTAATGAAACATTTTGCAAAGATCTTTTATTTTTTAAATCTCCGCAGGAGACTATGGGTACCGGGCAATATGTATTTAGCATTAATGATGGCTGCAGTGGCATCCGCAGTTCCCTACCCCCTTTCATGATACGGGATGAATATCGGAGCAATGGCCATGTTCGGCATGCAACTGACGGGAATCCCCTCTATAGCGCGGAATTGGCGACGGTGCTAATGGGTCAGCTGCAGCAGGTATTTCAGCTACGTTTTTATGCCCTTAATCGGCGAATTCGAAAAAGGGTAAAAAATCAGCGCCGCTATCGGCGTGTTTTTTGTTATGTGCGTGAAAATCGCCGATTTGGCGTTTTGGGTCGTTTTCTTGCTTCTTTTTTAAAATTTACCCCGGCAAGATTATACTCCCAGCGCATTAGTGCAACATTGGGGTTGGCACTACAGCGGGACAACACATCCCCACTTTGGCTTATTCACTCAAAACAACAAATTGCCGTATTGGCAACACTTTTGATGAAGGTGTAGGCTAGGCTAGTTTTGTTTTTTTATGCGGCTGAACCTACTCCTGGAGTTTCATTTATTGGGTTTTCAGCAGAAGTTCTTATTTCTACAAAATCCGCAGCTAACACACCGAAAGCTGCAATACACAACAGTAATAAAACTAACTAATGAAAGTTCTACTACACGCGGGAAATACCTCCAATCGCTGGGTGAAATTCGAAGTTTTCGAAAATTCCAAAATACGCGAATGAGCTTTTCGGCCTCCGGTACTGGCATTTCCTCAAGTCAGTTTTGCTCCTTTTCGCCATTTCGGGGCCGACGTATTTTTGTGCGTGGTATTGATTCGCGGATTATTTCACTAAAACGTAAATCCTTATTTCTTACGCAGCGGTGTACGCTGGTGCAGGGTTTATCAAATAGCTGATTCTCCACTACTTTGCGAACTATGAAATATAGGCAGCGTGTATGGGACGGTTTTTTGGGTACTTTAAGTTTTTTTTTAAGTAATTGGGCCCTGTTGTACCGCCGGGAATTTGTAAGTACTATAAATTTTCATAGACAGTCTCTAGAGTATTCTGATATTGTCCCCAATACGGTTGAATTTCCTATGGAGCCTCAAACTAGCCCCCTCGCCAATTGGCGTATGTTCGCTATGGCACAAAATTCTCTACTACAAATATCTTGGGAGACAACTATTGCTGAATCCACAACTGCGGCGCACTGCCAGCTTTTACGTCAATTATCTACAAATAGTAATATTTTGTGATTTAGTGGTAGTTATTTAGCTTTGTCTAGTAGTCCAAGAGTCAGCCCAACGTTCGCTTGCGCTTCTCATTTAACCCCCCGCGCTAGTGATCTAATGTACAATTCAACAATGACTAGATTTCTTCTAATTACAAGACTGGTAAATTTATTACTCCTTGCCGTATAACT
>Ga0100380_10002398_pt1 | contig 20282 bp, 20 predicted proteins | sample CryGeymeta201504_FD_80417 | JGI IMG/M metagenome (GOLD analysis project Ga0100380, IMG submission 80417) | Groundwater microbial communities from Crystal Geyser aquifers in Utah, USA - Crystal Geyser metaG 2015-04 | ecosystem: Environmental > Aquatic > Deep subsurface > Groundwater | place... | reverse complement strand
AGCTCATTCGCCCCTAAAAGTTCAACCTTTGATTGAGCCTGAACGAGGATGCCGCTGCATAGCAAGAGGAAGAAGAGTAAACTGCGCTTCATGCTGGGCAAAATTATGGTTTTGTGCGTTGGGTTGTCGACATTTGTTCAATAAAATGAGCACGCTTCATACCGATGTATCCGCAGTCCTCAAAGGGGCTACCTTGAAGAAAGAAGATAGGCTGATATTGGCCTGCAGCGGGGGAAAGGATTCGATGGTGCTTTTGCACGTGCTTATTGATTTAGGGTATCTGCCCACTGTGGCGCATGTGAATTTTAAATTACGCGCTGCCGACAGCGAGGCGGATGAAGCCTTTGTACGCGATTTTTGTGCCGAAAAGTCACTTCCCTTTCATGCCACCTTTTTTCATACAGAAACAGAAGCGAATGAGAACAAAGAAAGCATTCAAATGGCCGCGCGTCGCCTGCGTTATGCTTGGCTTTTTTCATTGATGGATGAGTTGGGAGCACAACGTTTGCTCACCGCCCACCACGAAAGGGATCAAGCAGAAACCATGCTGCTCAACCTCATGCGTGGAACGGGTCCCCAAGGCTTGCAAGGAATGCTGCTGGATGATGGACGATTGATGCGCCCCATGCTGCGTTCTTCGTATGAAGAGATTGATCGTTTAGCCCAGTCTCAACAAATTGAATTCCGAGAAGACAAGAGCAATGCATCCATAAAATACAAACGAAACTTTATTCGTCATACTTTAATAAGCCCCTGGGAGGAAGCTTATCCGGGAACTGTGCGCCAATTTTCACGCAGTTCAGAGATTATGCAGGAGGTGAATGTTTTCTTGAATCACCAATTTGAAGAGGTTATCAAAGAATTCGTGTTGGCCGAAGGAGAGGAAGTACGCATATTATTTTCCATCAAATCCCATCCCTCAGCTAGGTTGCTCATGCGTTATATTTTGAAGCCATATGCGATGGAAGATCAGGCTCCTTTTGTGCTCGATACTGTTGGCCGACCGGGTGCCATTTTTAAATCTCCCAAGCATCTTTTATTGGCGGATAGGAAATATTGGCTCATTAAGAAGCGAGAAGAGAATAATATTTCTAAGCCTCTTGAACTTTTACCACTAAATGACGGAGAAATCAGGCGTCAATTTTCTTTTGATGGATTTGAATTTGAACTGAGTACATTTTCCAGCGTTGCATGGCCCACCAATGCGAACACCATTTTATTGAGTCAAGAGCTTATGCGGCAAGACTGCTATTTCCGCCATTGGCAAGAAGGCGACCGTATGCAACCCTTTGGTATGAAGGGTCAGAAAAAACTCAGTGATTTGTTTATCGATGCCAAGGTGGATGTTTTTCATAAGGCGCAATGGCCGGTTCTATGCCAAGCAGATGGAACTATCCTTTGGGTGGCGGGAATTCGCAGTGCGGAATGTCTCCGTCTCGAAAATCTTGAGCAGGCGAAATTTAGCTTAACCTTTTATCTGTAAAAGGGTGCATTATTGGACCCTTTTCAATTATCCGATGACCGCTTGTCCCTCAAAATGATACGTTGGTCAATAAATGAGGTGTTTCTATCGATGGCGCGCAACTGATTGCAGGTTTAAGGCCTCTATTCTTTGAGCAGGTTAAATTGCAGAACACGAAGGGGAGAGCGTTGTTTTGACGGATTACCGGATTCCATTGGAGTCCGGTTTTTTTATGGAACCAACTTGAAAATTTGAATCGCTTGACTTATAGATTCAAACATCAGAATTAGTAAGATTCCTGTTTGGTCGGTGGGTCCTTTTTGTTTTAAAACTTGACGTATCAGCGTACTTGAACTGGCGGCAAAAGGGAACCACATGATGAATAGAAATACCGTTCCGAGCGGTAGGTGAAGTAAACGCACCAAAACGGAAAGGGTCATAAGTATGGCGATTCCACTCACTACTTTCTGATCGATTGGAGTTGCATTCATCTTAAAGCTAGCATAGGCGGTAAAAGCGCAAGCTGCAGCAAAAACTACCAGTCCATATTCTCCACTAGAAAACCAGCCTAAAGCTACGCCAACAATCATTGCCAATAAGCTTGACCTTGCCCAAAGGGTTGTAGTGTATGTGAGCAACAATAAGGCCGCTAAGCAAATGAGGTTGAGGACATAGAAACCAATCATGGGTGCAAGTTAGGGGAATGCGGCTTCACACCGAATTATTCATTACGATTTCTTAAAAGCGCATCGCCGAGTCAGATGGGCTTATGAGTTAGATGGCTATGCAGATCGGTTTAATAGATTTAAAAAAAATCTCGGAGCGATTCGGTTCCCAATACGCAGCAGTTTAACTTTACCAATCGCTATTTCGAACTGGTTTTTGGCAAGACCTTGAATGCTTTGTTTGGCTGCTACCTTTGCGGGAATACCTTTTTCGCGTTTCTCTCGTGCACCTTTAGTGAGATTGGTGTCTACGATTGGTGGTAATATTTCAAAGACTTTAACGGGACTATGAGCGAGTTGTCTGCGAAGGGAAATACTAAATGAATGCAAGCCTGCTTTGCTTGCGGAATAAGCCGGTGAAATTTGAAGGGGAACGAGTCCTAATGCCGACCCAATATTCACAATAGCGGCTTCTTTCTTATTAAGAAAATGGGGAGTAAACAAAGCAGCAAGATGCATACTCGCGTTGAGATTGATACTGGTTTCGCAATCGCCTGAGGAAAAGTCGTCATCGCCTTTGGTGAAATCGATAACCCTTTGAATTCCCGCATTATTAATGAGTATATTGATGTTTGGGTATTTTTCCATGCAATAATAGGCAAGCACCCGACGCTCGTTTACATCACCAATATCACAAGGGAAAATTATAAGGTTGGGTGACTTTCGTTCAGCCTGTTCCAAGGTGGAAATGTTCCGCCCACAGATAATCACTGTATTCCCCAGCGCCTCGAGTTGAATGGCTAATTCGAGTCCAATTCCGCTGCCTCCTCCGGTGATTAAAATGGTATTTCCCGATAGATTCATAAAGCAAGTATCTCGCTATTTTTCCTTTCATGTTGAAGAATAAGATAAGGGACCTTATTTGGAAGGTAACTGGAATTTAATTGTAGATGAACTACCCTGTTCGATTGTTTGTCAACATCCTGCTAAACCGGGTTCTAGGTTGCAGGTTAGAGTGCATTCGATTGATGAATCTGGCTAGTAAAAGTGTTTCCGTTCATCCACTTCTTCGGTGGCTTGGGGTGGGGTTTTTAGGTATTCGATTTGATTGGGTGCACCAAATTGAATGCTCGTTGCTTGCCCGACATAGTGGAGAAGAAATTCAAATTCGGCATAGGTTCTTTGCAGCCGGCCGGTCATGGTGAAATCAGTTAATCCATTGATACGGAAGCGCAGAATATCGCCTTTTTTTAACTGGGCAATCTGATGGTCTTCGCGTTCAGGCAAGCCAATCATGCTGGCCATTTCCTTATAATTTAAGGATAGATGAAAGTGGCCGTCTTCTTCTTTTGCTAATTTGAATAGCTCAAAACGATTAATCAAGTTTTCTCGGCGGAGTAGGTGAATCAGCTCCTTTTCCGTGGGCATCCTACATTGCTTGGCCTGTTGGGCTAGGATCGCATTCGATTCTGTGTTATTTCCAGGAATTAGCTGGTCTACCAATACAATTATCCCCGCAGTTTGTACGCTTTCAACACGCGAAAAATGATTGGGTAGATGAAGCCTGTCCTCTAATAAATAACCGGACCTTGAGAGAAATGGTTCAGCTGGTTTTTGAATCCAGGTTCTTAGCTCCGGGGTATAGTCGGACTTCGGGATCCGGTAGGCCGATCTATACAGTTGGAAAATAATAATGGCCGACATTTAGTTAAATAAATAAACGGTACGTTCCTGATCATCCGGACGACCGATAATATTGTTGGCATAGTCGTCTTGGAACTCAAGTTCTCCCTTTTTTATATAACCCTCACAACGCGGCATGCAGGCGTCCCAAGACCCAGATGTTTTGCAGTCTTCCAAATCATCAATCAATACAATAGTATGGTCTTCTGTTGTGATGATGCAATGTTTGTATTCGCCAGCCTCCTCCAATACTTCTTTGATATTTTCTTTATCAAGGATTATCACTTTATCGGCTAGCTTTTCTGCCGCCACTTTAAAGGCTACAATTGGGTTTTTGTCATTGACATCTTCTAAACTTTTTGGAGCGTCGATAAATGCTGTGACAACTTCTGAAGAATTAGTTGATTCCTTAGGTGAGCCGCCGCAAGCAACTAATGCTAGAGTGCTGAAGGTAAAAATGAGTCTTTTCATAGTTTCGATTCGGAATTACGTAAAATATTGGAGAATTAGCAATTTTATCGAAAGGCCAATGATCTAGCATTATTCTTGAGCAGAGAGGGACATGCGTCCATTGATTGTCGGTATTCTTCTTGTTGCTAGTGCTCAATTATATGCTCAGGATACGTCCAAATCAGGGATAGATAGCTTGACCTTTAATGATACCATCGATGTGCTCGCTTTTCAGTCGAAGGTAATTGACTTGGGAGCGAGAGATAGCTTGCCGCACAAACTAACTCGCTATTTCATTTATTTATCCGATACCCCGACGATTATTACCAAGCCACTCACATCCGATCCGCATTTTATCTGTGATTATCCCAAAGAAGCCTTGGAAAAAGGAAAGGTTTATGAATTTACCATCTGCTTTGCCAATCGAGGCTATCCTGGTCCCATAAACAAACGACTCGGATTTAAATTAGAGAATGGGGAGCCTATTTATTTTGACTTAACCGCGTGGATTAATCCGCCGTGGGGGTGGTAGGGAAGGAGTTCACAGTCGACCGCCCGCAGTCAGGATGACCCATTATTTTGTCTTTTGTCTTTTGTCTTTTGTTTTTTGGAATTTTGAATTTGTCTTTTGGATTTTGGAACTTACGCGATAGCGTCGACAATTCCGTATTTCACGGCCTCTTCGGCATCCATCCAATGGTCTCTATCAAAGTCTTGGAGGATTTTCTCGATACTATGACCACAGTTATCGGCCAGAATCTGAGCACCTATCCGTTTGGTTTTGATGAGCTCTTCCATTTGAATATCAATATCGGCAGATGTTCCACCTACGCCTCCGCTGGGTTGATGAATCATAATGCGGGCATGTTTTTGCACAAAACGACGGCCTTTGGCTCCTGCGCTGAGGAGGATTGCCCCTTTGGAAGCGGCCATTCCAGTGCAAAGGGTTGAAACCGGACTGCTTATTCCTTGCATGCAGTCGTAGATGGTAAATCCCGAGTGAACATGTCCGCCGGGGCTATTTATAAGCAAGGTGATTTCTTTTCCAGGTTCAATACTTTCGAGATAAAGAAGTCGCTCTACCACGTGCAGGGCAGAGGCATCATTCACTTCGCCCCAGAGTAAGACTTTACGTTCATGAAGGAGGCGTTGGGACAATAAATCATAGGTGCGCAGGTTTTGTTGCATGGACGCAATTTCGGCGCATGCTTCGATTCAAAACCTTGATTTCAATCAAGAAAAATGGCGACTTAATGTTTCTGGTCGAATTCCGAGATAGGCAGCGATATGGACTTTCGGAATCTTTTGGATGATTTCTGGATGATGGGTCTTCAGCCAAGCAATCCGCTCAGCAGGGGAAGCGTGCATAAACAAACTTTCGCGTTCGATGTGCGCGAGTAAAATTTGCTGGAGGTTTTGGTTCCAATACTCGCGCAGAACCGGGTCGGAAGCTAGTACTTCTTCAAATACAGACTTCTTTAGAGCAAATAGTCTGCTCGATGAAATCGCCTCGAGGTAGCTGTCTTTTTGCTTCGAGTCGAGAAAGAAAGGAAGGTTAAAGAAGCAGTCACCTTCCCAGGCAAATTCAAAGATTATTTCTTGCTCAGCCGTTTCTTTGGCTGCTTTCAAACTCCCTTTTTCTATAAAATAAAGACAAGGTTCTTTGCGGCTATCCGGTTCAATACGTTCGCCTTTTTTGAGTTCAATGATTTGGTCCCATTCTTCCATCAAACGCTCCAAGCTCTGCATCCGCACGTTTGGGAAATGCGTTATTAAAAATCGAGCGACAGGTTGATGGGTTAGGGTGAGCATGCTGAATCAAATATACTAAAATCAGGGATTGCTTCTTTGAATCAGGATAGTTATTGAATTTTGCACAGGGCAGGAGGATTTTTTACTGCGTCTCCGTCCGCCATAGCGTATGCGACGGCGGAACTGATTTTGTTGTGGTCCGTGGTATTTAGACCGTGGACGTTTACTAGCATTGGGCATCTTATTACGTTTTAAAACTAGACATTTATCTTACCTGTACCACAAAATACACATTCACTTTTTACGTTGATTTGACATGAACCGAATACTTTACTGTCTGATACTTATTGTTTCATCTCAGGTGCTTTTTGCGCAGCGTCCGCCTGAAATCAAAGAATTGAAGAAACTTGGGTTAATTCCTGTTTCGTTCCCTTATCTCTATCTTTTTGAAACGGAGGTAAGCAATGCGGGTTACAAGGAATACCAAACATGGCTGAAGAACAATGTGGATAGTAATCGGTACAAAGCATCTCTTTTGGATACCCTAGCATGGAGGAAAATACTGTCCTATTATGAGCCATTGGTGAAGCACTATCATGTTCATAGCGCCTATTCTGATTATCCCATGGTTAATATTTCCCAGCAACAAGCCAGGGATTTTTGTCTCTGGAAAACAGATCGTTTGAATGAGTATTTAAAAACCATCCATACAGAAATAGACAGCATTATTGTTCGTTTGCCTTCTGAAAATGAATGGATGAATGCGGCAAGGATTGGATTGCCCAACGATGCTCCATATCCATGGAAAGGAGACGGTATTCGAAGAAAGGATAAAAAATATCGAGGAAATGTTCAATTGAACATCATTAGTGGGCAGGTGAAACCGGGAGAGGGCTTATTTCCCAGCGTGAATTACCCTGGTTTTGTTACAACCCCAGTTAAATCCTATTGGCCGAGTGAAGTCGGGTTATGGAATATGAGCGGTAATGTGTCGGAATGGATACAGGAGAGCGGCAAATCGAAAGGAGGTAGCTGGAACCAAGGTGCTTACCGCGCTCGAATTGATCAGCCTGGATTTTATGATGGTGATTCCTCTGCGAATTGTGAAATCGGATTTCGCTATATTGTGGAGATTGTTTCCTTCAAGCCCAAGCAGCCTCTTGTTCCATTGGCGTTTGATAAGAAGGGGTTTAAGAAAGAATTTTTGCCATTCAAGGATAGCCTTTTTGCCCAGATTACAGAACTTTCGAATTATGAATACCAGCAATTTCTCTTAGAAAACCCACAGCCAGAATACCAAATTCAGCGAAAAAATTGGGAAAGCATCACCCCATATAGCTATGTCCAGCAATATGGAAGTGCCGGTTTGTTTCAAGATTATCCAGTGGTCAATATTAGCTATGAGGCGGCGGTTGCGTACTGCGCCTGGTTAACAAAGAAATATGAAGCTTGGGAAAAAAGGCCCTACAAGAAAGTAGTCTTTCGCTTGCCAAGTCAAGAGGAATGGGAACTAGCTGCTCGAGGGAACAGGGTAGGGTCTATGTATCCATGGGGAGGACCTTATTTGAGGAATTATAAAGCCTATTATTTAGCGAATTTTTGTCCTCTTGAAGCCGAATATTTTGACAGAGATAATTCTGGAAAATTCTATTATCATTACCCAAATAATGACCTGACGATTAGTCGCTATGCAGATGGAGTTGAATTTTTAGTTTGGGGAGCCTCTTATTTCCCAAATGATTTCGGCTATTACAACACGGTAGGAAATGCCGCGGAAATGACCAATCAAAAAGGAATCAGCCGTGGTGGTTCTTGGAACTCCAATCAGTTTGAAATTCAGATCGATCAATTAGGGTCCTATACTGAACCCAATTGTATGCTTGGTTTCCGGGTATTTATGGAGGTTTTGGAGGAGTGAAGCAACCGGCAGGGAGCTTTTATATTCGCTCTTCGCACTCAAACTTGCACTCGGTCTGGCAGTCTGGATGTCTGAGAGTCTAGTAGTCTAGATGTCTGGTTGTCTAGCAGTCTAAATGTCTGACAGTCTAAATCAACCCAATGCTCAAAACCCCAAGTACAATAATCACTTTTAAAAGAGTATTTACTGCTGCGAAATCTTTGCGCTCTTTGGAGTAGGCTAACATGAGGGCGGCAATCATCCATAAAAAGAAGGCGAAGAGGAGGAAGAACATAACCGGTCCCCAGCCTTGTAGTTTGTAAACGAGGAAGATCGGGAGGATTCCTAAGGTCATCAATCCATACACCAGTGATTTTGTTTTTTTGATTCCTAAAACCACGGACACCGTTTTATAGCCAAAAACGATATCGCCTTTGATGGCTTCCATGTCTTTGACGATTTCACGGATGAGTTCTGCCACCACGAGGAATAGCACATACAAAACAATGGGCCAACTGAGTTGCCAGTAGTAGACGCATACTACGAAGAAGGAGCAGACCGACAAAAACGTTGCGGTGAGGTTGCCAATAAAGGGCATCTTCTTGAGTTTATGCGAATAGAACCAGAGCAGGAAGCTAAAGATGCCGTAGAAAAGAAACACGCGCCAACCGAGCATAAAACCAATGCCGAGTCCAATGAAGTTGAATAGTAAATAGGTATTGAGCGCAAAACCTTTGGAGATTATTCGGCCCATAATAAGCTTCTTCGGACGGTTCGCTAAGTCTTTCTCCAAATCATAAAAAGCATTGATAAGGTAGCCGCCTGCGATGATGAGTCCGCTTGAGAAAACCAGAAAATGCAAGCCAGTATTGGCAATAATTTCAAGTACGCTTTGCGATGGATTAAGCAAATATATGGCCGCAAGGTATTGGGCTAAGGCAACCAAGCCGAGGTTATGCCAGCGCACCAAGCCGAGGTAAGCAAGGAATTTAACCAAGATGGTTCTTTGCTCTTTATTCAGGTACTCGCTCATCGTTGCTTAAAAACGGTGAATGATCTCTAGCTCGTATTCTTTGAGGTATTTTTTTGCCTTGTTCAGGTCGGGCGTAAATCCAAGGATAAATCCTCCACCGCCGCTTCCGCAGAGTTTAAGGTAGTAGGCATTGGTTTCGATTCCTTGCTGCCATAGTTTATGGAAGAGGTCAGGAATCATAGGGGTAAAATTGTCGAGGGCCAATTTGCTCAACTTTTTCAAGCTAGCGAATAGGGGTTTATAATCGCCTTTGAGGAAGGATTTGATGCATTCGTCGTTGTATTTTACGAACTGTTCCTTCATCATATTCCGAAAGCCATCTTGCTTGAGTTTTTCCAAAAACCAGTTCACCAAAGGCTGTGTTTCACCTGGGTTTCCAGTATTTAACAAGAATATCGCTCCTTTTCCTTCTGCATTATAGGAAGGAAGTCCGACGGTATCTAAATCTGATTTTGACTTAATAAGAATCGGAATATTCAGGTAGCAAATCAAAGGATCCATTCCAGAACTTTTACCGTGGAAATAAGATTCCATTTGGGCCAAGGTTCCTTTAAGTTCCAATATCTCCTTACGCGCTGAATTATCGGTAGGAGTGATTTTGTTTGTTGCGTACTGATTATAGATGGCTGCTACCAAGGCACCCGAGCTTCCAACACCAAATCCTTGTGGGATATCTGAGTTGAAGTGCATGCCTTTAGCAATGTCTGCATCCAAACGGTCGACATCTATTTTCGCTTGTAGATCCCCTTTTTCCATTTCCCTGCGGAGATGGGCTGCGTAGGTTTTTAAGTGTCCGTTCGACTGCGTGATGGTATTTTCATCCGCGTCGTTTTCGAAACTCAATTTTCCTTTATAGTAGTTGTAGGGGATAGAAAGTCCCATAGAATCTTCGATGATTCCATACTCTCCAAAAAGGAGGATTTTCGCGTAAAAGAGTGATTCCTTTATCATTTGGTTAGCCTCGACGGGCCATTTCCAACGTGGTCGCAAATATAGCTATTGTTTTCACAATACCCGCTGAGCTCTGCTGCAATCCATTTTTCGGTTGCTTCCTTAATAGATGCTGGATAAAGCAAATGCACATTCGCGCCGGCGTCTAATGTAAAAAGCATTGGGGCGCCATTTTGTTTGCGGTATTCCCATATTTTTTCGATTATGGCTAGGGTATTTGGCTTCATCAAGATGAAATAAGGCAGCGAACTCATCATCAACCCGTGTAACATCAAGGCTTCTGACTCCACCAATTGGGTAAAGGCTTCTAAATCCCCACTGGCTAAAATATTTTTCAGCACGGCCATATTTTTTCCAGCTAACTCAAAACGTTGCTGAGCAAATGGATGATTGTTCATCAAATCATGACCAACTGTACTTGAAACATCTTTACTTCCTCGATGAACCAAAAGAATGGTATCACAGAAGTCTTGGAATATTGGATGAACTCCTTCTTTCAAAGGCACAGCATACTCTTGAGAACTATCAGCATAGTTTTCGTGCTTGCCCCAGTAAGCCAGCCCACCAAATACTGAGCGAGCTGCTGAACCAGAGCCCAGTCGGGAATAACGTGAAGCACGTCGGAAGAAATTATTGAATTTTTCTCCTTCCATCTGCTCATGCAGGTCGCAGAGACATAGCGCCAAAGCACTCATGCCCGATGCAGAACTCGCTATACCACTACTATGCGGAAAAGTATTGTGGGTATGGATGCGAAAATGGTGATCGTCAATCCAAGTCAAATCGCTCTTTACCCGCTCCAACAATTTTTCAATCTTCGGAGCAAAGTCGGGTTTTGATTCTCCATCCAACAATATCTCTACTTTTGGTCCCTGCCCAAGTGGCAAAACTTCCAAAGTCGTTTCTGTGCGGCATTCGGATAGCGTAAAGCTAATCGACGCATTGGATGGAAGCTGAACCCCATATTTACCCCAGTATTTTACCAAGGCAATATTCGAAGGACTCTGCCAAGCGGAGGAAAAGAGAATTTCGGACATAACGCGAAGTTACCCATTCTGAGTTGTGATTTATGAATTGTGAATTGTGATTTATGAATTGTGATTGGGAAGGAAGAGGGCTAACAGCAAGGGTACAACTCCTCATGCATGCATTAGTATCATTTCTACAATCTTCATCAGTTTATAGAAAATATAAATACAGGGAGTCAAACCAAGCAGCACAATCAATTTTATTGAATAGATTCGATGAAAGACCATATTAACAAGCGTGCTGAATAAAGACAAGCCAGATAAGGTGAATGAGACAAGCAATAATGTTAAGCTGATTAAGAATAAGAAAATTCCAAATGCACCATGCTCAGAGAAGGGGTCAATATCATACCAAAGTGCTACAAAATAGAAACAGAAACCAAGTCCGAAAAGGCAAAATATCAAAACATTAGAAACCCAACCTTGACGCCATTCGCGGAAATTTTGGTATCGGAAATTTTGAAAGAGCGAAGTCATTTATTCCATTCTTTGGATTCATCATTACTAGAGAAAATGTAAGTACGCGATTTATCGCGTACTCTGCGTAACTGGGCCAGCAAAAAAAAAAGCCACCACAAATGTGGCGGCCTTGGTAGCAGGGTTAATCCGCTAAGACTCCTCGCTAACTTCTAGTGGTTGACCACTAGTTTCTTATTGATTACTATTTCATCCAACGCAATACGAACGATATAATTGCCCGAATAAAGTGTTCTTGTATCGATATAGGCAATCGTGCTTCCCTGCCAGAGGTAGGTTTCTTGCAGCATTTGTCCTTTCATATCGATCACCTCAATATGGTAATTTCCTTGCTGAACCATTGGTAATTGAACGGCAACCAAGTCGCCAGTTGGGTTCGGGAAGAGTACAATATCTTCTTCACTCAAGATTTTTAATGAGGTCATTCCTCCACCAGTATATTCGGTTACTGATTCGTTGATACTATTAACCTTTCCGCCAGTCACGTTGCCGTAAAATGTTGGTCCGACGGCATAGGGATATGCAGAGTTATGATTTTCATCGACTGTACAGAAATACGCATAGGTTCCTTCAGGGTATTCTGGAGTCACGCAAAAACGACCATTATGTTCATCCAAATAGTCTTCTTCAGCATGACTGACCCATTCGTAATCTTCACGGAATAATCCGAGTGGGTAGGTAGCATTTACGGCTGGACCATCGGTTACATCACTGCCATCGGCATAATCTGTACGTTCTGTAATATTGCGCAATTGGTAGCCTGATTTGATGCGGACAATACCACCTGTTCCATCCGCATTTTTATAGCCATATGCTCCGTAGATGGGGTATCCATCATAGGCAAAACCAATGAGGGGAGCATGTTTATTTTCGTCAATCACGTAGAGTCCGTCGGCCGCATAGAGGTCACAAACATTGGATACAACTACTTTATCTAAATCAAAGGCGGATGGATTTTGATGGTGGTGGTAATTTCCCATTGCAGGATGTCCTTTTGCACAATCGAATCCGGCCATTTCAGCAACAACGGCATCTCTATTCCATACGCCGTCACCTTGTCCTCCACCAGGACCGCCTGCCAATTTACCGGTGGCATTATTCCAAGAAACTCCATCGCGGTAATCAAACAAAGCTACACCGTTGATGAAATTTCCAATGTTGCCAGGCTTTGAAGCGGTTGGATTTCCCGTATTCTTTGTTGGGTTCATTGGAAAACGAAAAATGGCATTTTGATTGGTCGCAGTAGAAGGATTCCCATCTAAAAACGGTCCGGTAACATAGGCCGGAATTCCTGTTGCATTGATATACACCCAGTCTGTGGAGTACTGTACTTTTTGTACATTGGCTTGATCGGTCATAGCAATCGGAGTGGAATTACCTTTGACATAATAACGCCCCATAATATTTGTGGTATTCACGATCCAAGTGCTCAAACGAGCAGTGTCCTGAGCATAAACGGAAAAGGTGCTCAGGCATAGAATTGCATAAAGAAGAAGTTTTTTCATAGATTGGTTTTTGGGGTTAGACGACGGGAAAACAAGAATCCTTCGTTAAGCCCTTCGACTCGGCGAAAAGCATCGCTGCACCTCCGCTAAATAGCTTCGGCGCACGCGGTCAGGATGACGGAGGTATGGGTGTGCCGGAATCTCCTCACCACCTCATCTCATCACTCCTCATCAAGGGTTACTCTATAAGTCCCCGCTAGCAATCGAGACTAACCCCAATCACCTACCTCGGTGCCCAATGGCTTCTATCAAAAATGAAGCTGGAGTCGCTGAGGGTCAATAAAAATGCCAGCAGTTCTGTTTTTTGATCAGGACTTAAGGGTTTATTTCTCTGAATGCGTGAATCGACATTTGGACGAATTGGCTGGTGATTCGCATAATGATCCAATACCTGATACAGCGTAGCAAATCGGCCATCGTGCATATACGGGAAGGAGTATTCGACATTGCGCAGACTCGGGATTTTAAAGGCAAAAGAATCTTTTTCATCCCAAGACGCAACGACATGGCCAATATCATGTAGTGCGGTGTCAATTGTGAGTCCATTGTCGGCATAGTCATAAGTGCTGAATAGGGGTTCGGTATGACAAGCTGAGCAAAGTTGTTTATAGAGATTATATCCCTTTTCTTCAATAGGGCTAAATATTGCCTTGCCGGCTTTCATTTGATCGTATTTGCTGTTTGCGCTAATCAGACTTAGTTGAAATTGGGATAGCGCTTCGAGCATTGGCATTTCTTGAGCGGTACTATCCCCAAAGGCTTCATAAAAAAGTTTCTTGTATTTGGTCTCATTCCTCAAGCGTAGAATTAATTCATCCATATCCATATCCATTTCATCAGGATGAGAAATAGGCATTTGATTTTGGTGCCGCAGGGTGGAGGCCAATCCATCCCACATGAAGTTTTTATGCCAGGCCAAGTTGAAAAGTGCGGGAGCATTGCGGGTTCCAATTCGGTCATCTATACCATGACTCAAAGCATGATCAACATGAGTAAAGGCGCTAAAGGGCGAATGGCAGCTCTCACAGGAGATGGTGCTATCGCGACTAAGCAGTGGGTCATAAAACAGCTGCCGACCCAAGGCGATTTTTGCAGAATCAAGGGGAGTGGCGATATAGTCGTATTCCGGTTTTGGCCAAGATTCAGGGTAGGGCAAATGCCAATTTACCGCTTGGAACCCGAAGACGGGGATTGCCAACAAAACTAAAGTTTTAATGCGCCTCATCATTTCAGGATAGCGGATAAGGCGATGTCTTGCATCATGTCGTGAGACTCTTGACAAGGCGACATGATTCGGTTTTTTGTGTATTTACTGGAAAAGCAGGAATCTATGTTCATGCGTAGTTCGTATTCACGTTTTCCTTCTTTAAGCGGGAAATTGAGTGACATAAAGGACGCATAGGAGCCTTGGTAACCGCCCAAATGGTATTCAAATGGAATTCCTTTTTTCGTTCCTTCCAGCTTTAAATGCACATAACCAGAACTCCAGGTCCAGTACATGCCATGGATTGGATCTTTGTCGCCATTCATGAATTGTGAACTATTACCTGCGCTGTCTATACCGAGCGTAAGATGAAGACTGTCTGGCTCAAAATGACAGCCAAAGTCGATGCCGAACTTAGGGTACATTTTAGCTCCATCATCCCATAACTTAGTTTTTAGTATATGTGTATATTTCTTATTCCCAGTTTCATAGAAACCCACATTGCTTACATAAAATTTTATTTTGGTAAACACGATGCTGTCTGGGCCTAGCCCTTGATTGATGGCCACATATTTCCCGTTATAATAGGGAACGACACTAAGTGTATAGCTGCATTCCACTTCTCTATTCGGACTGAAGCTGAGAAGCATAAGGGCTAAAGCAAATATGAATGCCTTTTTCATTTCCCTCTCCTTGGTGGGTGTTTCGGTCCGAATAATCGGCCGAGCTCAGTGGTGAGTTCTTCAAATGCAGGAAGTTGCTCGGGCGTGCAAAGCTTTTTTAGCGCTAAAAAATGGTCGTAATGAAGTTTTTCCATTTCGGCTTGGTAGCCATTGATAACCTGAATAAGAGAGTCTGCATGTTCTTGAGAAACATCTTCATTTAGCGACTGGAATAAGGCGTTCTTGCTTTCCCGAATACCATTTTCCGTTTTTCTGAGGCGCTGTTTATGCTCTTGAATTAAATCATCATACAGGGCAATTTGATCGGTATCCAAATGAAGTTTTTCAACAATGAAATTCTTCGGACCATCCAGACCAGGACCCTTTTGTGGGCGTAAGACAAAAAACAGCAAGAGTCCGTTGCAGGCAAGCAACCCGATAATTATTCCAATTAAGAGGGTCGACTTTTTCATGGATATAAATTATTTTGATTATAGAGTCCCATGGAACTAATAAAGTTTTGTTCTTGGGTTTGCTCGGACTTTTGCGAAACGATATTCAGGTTGAGCATAAATAGTAGGGCAATTGCTGTGGCGAAAGAAACTGCCCATACTGGTTTCACCTTCACTTCTTTATTTGCAATCTGCTGCTTAATGCGGGTGAGTAAAAAAGGAGGTGCATCTACCGGATTTATTTCCGCCAATTGCCGGAATGCATGTTCAACTCTTTCCATATTCTCTTGATTAGACGCGTTCTCTTTCATAATCCTTCGTTTTGCTTTAAAATTTCTGCAAGATTCTTTTTGGCCCGCTGCAGAAGAGATTCTACCGCTTTCGGACTCATTTCCATAATCTCCCCAATTTCTTTCTGAGACTTTCCTTCCACTTTTGCCAAAATAATTACACTTTTTTGTCGCTCATTCAGTTGGTCCAAGGCCATGTAAATTTTGGACAAAGCCTCTTTCGATTCCAATTGTGCTCCTGGATGATTAAATTCTTTGGGCATGGATGTTTCTGTCTCCTTGTCAAATATGGAGCTCATAAAAGCCCATCGCTTCTTTCGCTTTTTGGCTTTGAGGTAGTCTAAGGACGTATTCACCACAATCCGGTAAATCCATGTGCTGACCTGAGCATCTTCATTGAAAGTATCCAATTTCTGATGCACTTTCACAAAGACATCCTGGGTAATCTCCTCTGCATCTTCCACATTACCCGTATGACCCAAAGCCACATTATAGACCATGTTTGCGTGTTGGCGGTATAGTTCTTCCAGAGACAAGCTTCGAATTTAAGATTTAAGATTTATGATTTGTGATTTGTGATTTATGATTTGCTGCGCCCGCTGGCTGCGTGCGCCGGAGCCGACAAAGGAGGCGAAGGTGTAAGTTAATTGAAACGAAGTGGAAATTAACGCAAGTGGGTGAATTGTGATTTGTTAGTTTAATAGCGTTCTGGTCTTCCAGACCGAACGCTTCCTCTCCCGCGCAAGCCGGACTCTTTCTCTTCAGAGAACGCAAGACCGAACGCTTCCTCAAGTGTAGAAGAACCTGATGAGCCGATTAATCTTTCTAATCGGCTCATAATTTTCTTATATTTGAGCCGATTAAACATTTTAATCGGCTCATGAAGTACAATTGGCAACAAAAAGATTGGCCTCTTTTTAGTTATGACGATGTAAAATTAGAGGATAAACTCTACCGCATTGCATCGCATATGGGGCGGCTCAGCGGCGCGATGAAAATGCTGCCGGAAAACACGAAAATGGAGGTGCTCATCGATACCATGGTTTCTGAGGCGATCAAAACTTCAGAGATTGAAGGCGAGTTCTTCAGTCGGCAGGACGTTAAATCATCCATACGCAATAAGTTGGGACTCAATACCAAGTCCGAGCATGTTCACAATTTAAGCGCACGAGGAGTGGGGGAGTTGATGGTGGCTGTTCATACCCATTTTGCTGAACCATTAAGTGAAAAAATGCTCTTTGACTGGCACCGATTGTTGCTGCAAGAGAGCCGAAGTATAGCAGTTGGAGAATGGAGGACGCATGAAGAGCCAATGCAAGTTCTTTCTGGAGCATTGGGAAAAGAGCGGGTCCATTTTGAGGCACCGGCTTCTAAAAATGTTCCTGAAGAGATGAGTCAATTTATACTTTGGTTTAATGAAACTGCTCCTGGAGGCAAGAGAGAAATTAAAAAAGCGCCAATTCGTGCAGGTATTGCCCACCTCTATTTTGAAAGTATCCATCCCTTTGAAGATGGAAATGGACGAATTGGTAGAGCGTTATCTGAGATGGCCTTAGCGCAAGGAATTGGTCATCCGGTATTGATGAGTCTGTCGGCAACAATCGAAGCGAATAAGAAAGACTATTATTCAGCACTTGAAAAAGCCCAGTACCAGAATGAAATAACACCTTGGCTGAACTATTTTTCTGACACCCTTTACAAAGCCCAGCAAGCAGCAGAGGATCATATTGATTTTATTCTCGGAAAAACGAATTTCTTCCATTCGTTTAAAGGGCAATTGAATGCAAGACAACATACAGCAATTCAGAGAATGTTAGAAGAAGGTCCACAAGGCTTTAAAGGAGGTATGTCGGCAAGGAAATATATTGCCATCACGAAAACCTCCAAAGCAACGGCAACAAGAGACCTACAACATTTGGTAGAAATAGGAGCCTTCAAATTGATTGGTGCTGGTAGAAGTGCGAGGTATGACATTGTGTTATAACCTCGTTATTTTTGATTTGCCTGTCCGCCTTAATTCAATGGAACAAAGTGGAATTGAACGAAGGTGGATGATTTGTGAATTGTGATTTATGAATTATGATTTGCGATTTATGAATTGTGATTTATGAATTATGATTTGGATAACGTGCGGGTTTTCCAGACTGAAAGCTTCTTTCTCCAAATTAGGAAGTTGATGTGGAAGTGAATGAGAGTGATCATTCAGTTGAATGGCCAAAATTATTAGGCATTGCATACCATGAACTTTTGATTTTCGCAAAATTAAAGCCTTATCACTTCCTGAGCTTCTTGCGGTTTTTATCTTCTTCCTTAATAAATTTACCTTTTGGCGATTTGTCATTTATCAATTCTTGGTAAAAACTGGAGCTTAAAAAAGCATCAATAAAATGCTGACTCGTTACAGATTCTCCATTGCCAAGTTTTGGTCTTGGGAGGACAACTGTTTGATTGTACAAAATAATTGTACCTGACCCAGAAGTATAGGTGATGGCAATATTTTCTCCCTTCTCCGTATTTATGTATGATTTTGAAACGATCGTGTCAACGGTAATTTGAATGGTAGCAATGGCAGTATCCATTTGCTCTTTCAACTCTTGATGTTGAAAGGTGGCTTTTAGAATTCTTAAAAGGGTTTCATTATTTTCTCGAAAGCAATATGGAACTAAAAGCTCAATGGCTTTGTCTGTTTGACCAAGGCCTTCAAAGCAAAGTCCTTTAAGATGGCGAAGCCGTGCGAAGTAATAAATGTAAGCCGTTCCACAAAAATAGTCTGTGGGGTATTTATTGATAGCGGCATCAAGATGTGATTGTGCCTCTTCGAATTTCTGTTGCTCAATACATATCTCAGTTAAATAAAGACAAGCACTGTTTTTATAATTGTAGGAAAAGGTCTCGTATTCATTCAGGTTTGATGAGGTGTCGTAGGCTAAATCAGATGAGAAATAATAAAATTCATTGTATTCAACTAACTCTGATTCAACGATTTTAAAGAACAGAATTTTGGCTTCTTCAATTCGTTGAAGTTCCCATAAGGATTGAGCCAACCTGAAGTAGGGTTCGACAGGCTTACCTTTTGGGTCAGCAGTAATCAAATCGGAATTTTTCTTTACAAACGTGCGATCTTTTTTTTCAACAGTACGATGGAAAACTTGACTTTTACCATGTAACGGAAACACTATAATTATTAGAAGTACCGATAAAGTTCTAAGCATCATTTTCCATGTTTCGGCACACAACTTCACGCCAAGTTCCAAAGTATTATTCAACCTGACTAGCAATTTAATTATTTCTTATGGTTAAAATAGCACCTTATTTGCGGATTTATTCTTGCTGCCATAACGCCTCACTTCGACTGGCCTTTGCGCTTGAATTAAATATATCATTTGCTCTAGGCCGCTCAGTGATCGGGAAGTAGATTATCTCACTGCAATAGGTCTCCAAGTCGAAATGTCTAAGCATCTCATCGTCTCAAAGTCGCCTAGTCGACCAATCTAATCAACCACAACCCGCTTCCGTGCTTCCCTGCCAAAGAATTCAGGCTCATACATCTGCTCCATCATAGCAGGCATTAGAGTTAAATCACCGGTGAATTGAGGGAGGAGGTAGAAGTCGAAATAGTAGGTTCCTTTTGAGAGTCCCTCGAAGTAAATCACCACATGGTCGGCAAAATATTCGCGGGCAGTTTCGTTGCCGCCGCCTTGGGGTTTGGATACAATCTGACAGCCAGCAGGAATCGGAACATTCAATACCAAGTATTTTTGGTATTTGCTAACCGTTGCCTGCACCCGAAGAGGAACAATATTTCCTGCATGAACGCGCATGCTGTCTTTTCCAGCTACTTGGAAGCTTGTGGCTAGTTTGATTCCATTACTCTGACTATTGCTCGCATCACTTTCGTATTCTTCGATGGCGATGATGCTGATGCCGGCGCCTAGGTTTTGAAGGGCCACCTCGTTGGTGGTGACGGTGTAGGTTCCCGGACTGCTCACTACAGCATTGCCCATTTTTACATTGAAAATGCCTTTTCCTTCAGCAATCACTTCATCCATCAATGCATTGATAATGGCAGCGCGCTCGAAGGTATTGCGTTGTACATAACCGAGTTTATTGAAGACAAAACGTTTTAGGCCTTCTTGGTAGTCCTTGTATTTACCTGATTTATGGAGCAGCACATAGGCTTCCATACTCAAACTCACCACATGGGCATTAAATCCCCAGCTGCTTTCTCCATCCATATAATAATTTCCTTGTCCGTCTGATTTTAAAGCATTTAAAACAGGCGCCAAATCGTAAGGCTGTTCGAGGGCCATTTGCAAGGAGATGAGGTTAAGTTGTCCTTGGAGACTCAAGTTTTTCTTGCCCAATAGTTCAAGTTCTTTTTCATACTCGAACTTCATTTTTAGGCGATGGGCCAATTCCAAGGTAGCGAGTTTCATTGGAGGGGCCAATTGGTTGTATTGATTGACCAAATTCCCGGCTCCACGTTGGGCTTGTTTCACACGGTATCCTTGTTCATCAGCTAAGACCAGCGCTTTGGTCACGTAAATCGTTAAGGCTTGATCGCCCCGAGAACCTTTCCACCAGCCCCAGCTTCCATCTGAGTTTTGGAAATCATCGAGACGTTTGATTAAGAACACAATTTCCTGTTTCTCAGTAAAGGGTTCATTTAATGCTTTACGCAATTGTTCTTCACGCAGCAGGGCATAGAGTTTTGAAGCGCTTTGCTCCGTACATCCATACGCATAGGTTTTTAAACGCGAGATTTCTTCTT
>Ga0100380_10002397_pt1 | contig 20292 bp, 20 predicted proteins | sample CryGeymeta201504_FD_80417 | JGI IMG/M metagenome (GOLD analysis project Ga0100380, IMG submission 80417) | Groundwater microbial communities from Crystal Geyser aquifers in Utah, USA - Crystal Geyser metaG 2015-04 | ecosystem: Environmental > Aquatic > Deep subsurface > Groundwater | place... | reverse complement strand
TGTTGTCATTAACAGAGCTAAATCTTTTTTGATACGACTATTATATTATATAAGATCAGAAAGATTTAAAAGCATGGAGAAGGTCAGAAAGAGCTGCGCAATCGAAATAAAATCAAACACTCTCATGAGCTGTCTCTCCTTAGCCACCATGACTCTGCTTGTTTTTGCCTCAGTCGTAATCATTACTATCATTGCTGTCACACCCATCATCATCCTCGGTATCGGATAACTGGCCGAAGGTCAAAGAGATATCGTTCTTAGTCCTCGACTAGACTACTTGAATGCTTCGTTACTATCATAAGTCGGGTCTGTCACTGCAATGCCTAGGCATATGGTGATGCTGTCTTGTAATACAAAAATAGTTACTGGCTGGTTCATGGATTTCAAGCTCGAAAGGTAAAATCATCTGGGCACCATAGGAGGATTTGAGCCAGATCGGCACAATTACATCTATGTCAGTGAAGATGTTGGAGTTGAGGTGGGTCAAAAAGTATCTTTGAAGATAGACCATAAACACATTCCCATGGCAATCAAGCAATCCCTAATCAACGGGTCGGTGTATGCGTAAGAAAAAAATTAGGTGCTAAAATAGCTCAACCAATTTATCAGTGGAGGATATGAAATGGCAGGCTAATTTGAAGTCAGATAGACTTTCGACACTGCTGCTGGAAAATTTGGGATAGGTAAGGTTAATAACTTCCTTTACCTTGATATCACACAAGCCTTTCATCAAATAATTAACCAAACTTTGATCAACTATAATCAATCACCTGAAAATTCTTCTCTTGTCAAATTTCTTGCCTCACCTTTCTTTGACCTTGGACATTTTTCAAGTGAAGCGACAGTCAATCTGGAAAACAGAGTAGAAGTTTATTCCAACCCAAACTATGAGGAAACCTTTGCAACAGTGAGCGAGTACGGACAATAGTTGATGGAAAAAATTGGAATATTCGCTGTTGAGACGAGCATGCCCATCGCAACTAACCTGGTGGCTTTGGGATTTGTGGGAATGTTCATTGGAGTTATGTTCAAGCTCATCATATTTTCACTGTTTCTGCTGAGTGCAATCATGATGAACAACATGTTGAGAGTGGGAGTGGAACGAAAAGGGTTTGATTTTGCCCTTCTAAAGGTCATGGGAGCCGATAGAGCCTTTATTGTGACCAATATACTAGCTAGTTCTCTCAAGTTTGTTGTCTTTTCTAATTTTTTGGCATATCCTCTAGCCTATCTGGCTCTTCAGGCCATTACCTCAGTATTTTAAGATTTTTTTGGATATAGGCATTAAATAACTCCAACTTCTGATTCAATTATTGGAGGGCTATTCATTGGAGTTCTGGTACCTATAATATCAGCAATAGCCCCCATCTGGGGAGTCATCAAAAATGATCTTGCTGAAAATTTGAATCCTCTTAGAAATAAGACTGCAGCAACGAAAGTTGAAGTTTATGTTGAAGGGAAATAGTTTCCTTGGGGAAAAGTAATTTTTGGATTGATAGCCTCTGGTTTTGGTCTCATGATATACTATCTTCTGCCTCGAGCCCTCATTAACCAAAACCTTGGACTTCTTCTCATAATATTTTTCGCTATTTTAGAAGGGCTCCTTGTTGGTCTGATTCTTCTATCTTTCAGTATTCAGTACATTTTAGAAAGAGTCGTAGCCTATTGCTGTCTTTTCTGGGCATAATCCACTGATTTTATGCTTACTCTAAAAAACCTGTCATCTCATCGATTCAGAAATAGAAGAACAGCGCTATTGTACGCTCTTTCGATATCATTTATTGTTTTTGTTTCTGTCGGCTTACAGATACAGCTCCAGACGATATATGTGGAGATGCTAAAGGCCAAAGGAAGCTATATTGTCATCAACGGAGGTGATCGGTGGTTTTACAACAATATGCTTGGAAGAGTAGAAGGGGTTTAAGATTGGGCTTTTGTATCCGAAAGTTTGGATGGATTTTATAGTCACCAAGGAGCCACAAAAATTATGGTTTCTGACAAAGCAAGACTTTATTTTTAGCCTGTGAAAATCAGAGCTGTCTCTCCTAACTTGATCAATACTTTCTTCTATGAAAAAGTCAGCTACACCAAATCTGATTTAGTAGCTCCTTACGATCCATACTCTTACCTCTATTCGCCAGACGGATTTATGACTTCAACTATCGGAGTTTATGTGGCCAAGCAACTTGGCATATTGGAAGGCTAGGACAGATAATTTTTGGTGAATATTTACTTTAAGGATGGTGTTAAGAGAATTCCTTTAAATTATTCTACTGTCTTTTAAAAGAGAATGGGACTCCTATATTCCACTTTGCCTATCCACACTGACATTGGAGTTTCTTATGATACATTTAGATAACTAGGAGGTCTATCCAGGGAGGAAGATATTTAAACATATTCTATCAAAGTCAAAATCAGCAACATCAGCGATGTCAAGTAGGTGGCCCAGAGAATCAGGGCAATGAATCAGGGTATGAATAGTGTCTGGGACTACACCGAGCTCAAAGGAACAATCGACAGAATCGACTACATTTTGAATATGGTCACCTACATTCTTTTGGGAATTGTGCTGGCCATCAGCTTTTTTTCCTTGCTTACAACCACATATCTCAACATCCTCCAACAAACAAACTAAATAGCTATCCTTCTCATCTTAGGATATGCAAAAAACAGAATCATTCGAGTATACATTTATGAAAGTTTGGTGCTTGTGCTCAATTCATGTTTGATCGGGTTGGCGGTCGGCTACATGGTGGCTCAAATGATGGGTCTTCAACGGTAAATATTTTCATAACTTCCAATTGATGTCGAGATCAGAGGAATTCCTCTACTTTTAGCTGTTGCCTTGCTATCAAGTTTCCTCAGTACTTACAAACCCCTTCGATAAATATTCGGATTGACAGTCGGTCAAATATTGAACTATGCAAATTGATTGTACTTAGTGTATATTGATTGAATTTCGACTAAATAAACAAAGGGTGACTGGATATTACTAGGACTAGATTGAATGAATGAATGCTATATTATAATTGAGCGGTATGTACGGGTACAGTTCGACAGGGTATTCTTCATATGGGAGAGGCAATAAAAGTGAAGAGATGCGACCACTTGAAAAGGACCAACCTCTAGACACAGTGAGCTCTATCATATGGGATCCATATCATCCTGACCCAGCTTTCATCGTGACGAGCTGGGATGGGTTTGTGAGATATTATGTCCTCAAACCAGGAGGAATTGGTTCCTCGTTGACTGTCTAGCTTGGATGGCAAATGTTCCTGCAACATCCTGTGTTGTGCTGTGATATTACTCAGGACAAGGTGTTGTTTGCTGGTCTTGCTACTGGAGATATTGCGGTAATTCAAATGTAAAGTTCAAATGTTGTCAGACTTGGTTTTCATGATGCCCCTATCTGTGGCCTTTTCTGGCTACGATAAAGAGGATGTCTAATGAGTTTGGGGTATGATGATATAGTCAGGCTATGGAATGTGAATAACCCAGGCAAACATGAAATAGAAATCAAACTGCCCCTGAAAACTCATACCTGCAGTGTGGATTGGCCATTGTTGCTCATTGGCTCAGCATAAAGCTCTGTTTCTATCGTTTCTCTTTCATCTTTGCCTCATTGCAACTTTCCAAAACATCCTGATGATTACTTCAAAACAACATTACTTCGATTTTCCAAATTCAACTGCAGCCGAATCTTATATGAGGCCAAGAAGGCAATTCTTGGAACCATGGATGGAAGGTTTGTGACTTTTGCCTTCAGGGATACCATGGGGCGGGTAAACCCTACTGATCAAGTGGTGAGTAAAGTCCAAAAAAAATCAGACACAAGGGGAATTCTATATGGTCAAGTAGATTGTGTGGACCTCGGATACGCGCAATACGAGGCTTTTGCCTTTGTTGGAGGCACTGAAAACCTGGAGTCTTACAATTTGGTGGCAAAAAACAAAGCTGACACCATCACATCATCAACTTCCTCAATTGGGGCAACTACAGCTGTTCGAATCAGCCCTAAGCAAGACTTCCTTGTTTTTGCAACTGGAACAGACTGGACCAAGGGAATTTATGAACTGGAAACTCTCAAAAGACCCAAAATCGCTCTAATCAAATTAACCCCGGGAGATATCAAAAATCTGACCATGAAATGATGGCTTAATTGATTATTGTTTTATACTTGAATAATAATCACAGAGTTGATCATCTTCCACCTTGCTGGGCAGCCATCATAGCCATGAGTTGCTCGTAGGTCTGAGGGTCGCTCATCCTCAACTGTTAGAGCTGCTGCATCATCATCTCTTCGCTAAAGCCTCCTTCTCCTCCCATACCTCCCATTCCTCCCATTCCCATATCTTCACCACCCATCATACCCATTCCTCCCATGCCACCCATGCCAGCTTCTCCAACGAGGGCACTTTGCAATTGACCCATCAATGGCATCAAAACAGATTCTAACTTCATCAGTTCAGGATTAATCTGGTCTTTGTATTTTTCTAAATAAATATTTTTTTACCGTATGCCATGTCAAGTTCGTCCTTATCAAGACTGGGCTCTTTCTAAAATGCTTCATCGCTGATGACAACATTCAAAAACAGCATTATATTTTGTTTTTCTCTAAGACTGAACTCGGAGCTAGCTTAGATTAATGAATCAATAAGTCTTTGGCCATGGTTGCTGAGATAATCAGTCTTGAGAGCGATAGAGCGCTTGACATCATCGAGAGAAACAGAAGTGTCAAAGACCAGCTCTTGCATGAAAGCACCGAGATGAGCCCCATGTCTGGCAATTGCAGCTTGACTGATACCGATGCTTGACATAAGTTGAGTTTGCTCTTTTTGGAGTTCCATAATGGTAGTTTGGAGATTGTTGAGACCTTCGTTTGAGAATCTGAAGTATTCGGCCATTTGGGAATATCTTTTTTCATGGGGAAATTTTTTTCTTCTTTCGGCCTTGAATTTGTTATTGAAAGCCATGGTTTTGCTCTTGACATAGTTAGTCAAAAGGCTGAGGACTTTTTTAACGTCTCCAAGGGTTGGGTCAGCTGCGTTTATTTCTTCCTTTAATTTACGAATCTCTTCTTCGATGTTGAATGCTGGCTATCCTCCTTGTTCTCTTACCTATTCCTCTTGAGGTGATTGCTCTTCTTTGTACACCTTATAGGCCCTAAGTGTAGAAAGACTTACCAAAAGATAGCCCCACCAAACCCTACTGCAGCAATGACTGCGCTAAGGGCCTTGTTTTCGCTGAAGAAATTTTTCCAGCTCATCAACTTTGATCTGGTAAATGATCCTAATTAAAAATATAGACCAGCATTCTTACAAGCTAATAAGCTTATAGCATTTTTGAATAATAAGATGATAGAGTAACTGCCTTCTCTTTAGTAAATATACGATTTCTCTTCCTCAGACCTTAGAACTCTGGCAGGCTCCCTCGAAAAACAACTTCTGGCTCGCCCCGATAATCAGCAGCTTCAAGACTATATAGAAAACATTAATATAGAACTTGAGTAGCGAAAAACTCTTTAGTTTTTTCAGGAAATGTGTGCTATTGATAACCCCTATCTCCGAAAAGTCACAGATTTCAACAATCAGTTCCTCCAATTAGCAGAGAAAGCTCTAGCACAGCAGTAAGCAGAAAAGCCTCCGTAACTACCAGTTGTCGATCATAAGACTAAGTTTGTCACAGAAAATCAATAAAGAAGCAATGATGCAATGTCCGTTACATCGGCTACCCCTTCTCATTTAGCTCTCGCTGACCTGGATTCTATTGATGTTCCCAAGAGCACTGATAAAACTTACAGCACAAGCAGCAAGAAAACTTGGAAGGAAGGTGATAAAAAGATGGGTGTTGGTAGTGCCAAGGGTAAATCAAAAAATGCGATGAAAGATTTCATTATGAATGCCCTTAACAAGAATAAAGCTGAAGGATGCTATGTTATAAAAAAAGGAGGACCTCCAAAACCTCAGCCTGCATTCACAGTAAACGAAAGAGGCCATCTTGTGAGTCCATCAACTCTACAGCCTATTTCATCTCACAACATTAAGCCTCAATCGAACAATTCAAAACCTCCTTCAGCACCATCATCAATGAAACAGCTCAGCTAAGCACCAAACAAACTGAATGAGAAAGCCATGCTGGAACGTCGTTAGGAAGTGATGGAAAAGATGAGGGGCAAGAAGGCTGAGAAAAAGAAGGAGAAACCATTAAATAACAAAGATTTAGTGGCAATGATCAGACAAGAAGAGCAGGCAAAATAAGACAAGAAAAAAATGTCGTCACAAAATTAGTAAATATAAAGAAAAAAAATCGAATAAAAATAAATATGTGAGCACCCATAGGAAAAGCAAGTTCGATAATATAAAAAATAAGATCTGCCAATATCCTATGAAAAAATGTAATAGAAGCAAGAGGTTCAAGAAGTTATCTAAAATGAAAATAATATCACTAAAAATGAATCTGAAAAGTAGAAAATCTAATAATAGATTGTGAACAAACAAATTACTAAAGTTTAAGCGCCACTTTATGAGCCCCGAATTGAAAATAATTAGATTGAACCATAAAATATTAAAGTAACTTCGAATCAACAACTACTTGAAACTGATGTTAAAAAACAATATCAATCAGAACTTCCTTTCAGCGATTCAACTCCTTAAGATTGTTAAGATTGTTAAGAAAAAGGTGTTATTTCTCTTTCCAAATAAAACTTAAAAAGCGAACAAGATAAATATGTTGAAGATACTGCCATTGAGACAGGATAAGCTGAGATAATTTAATAATAGGCATCAGTTGAACAATAAATGACTCGGGAGAATAAGACAGCAGTAACAATGCTGAAGAAATAAGAGCCTTTTGGGAAGATTATTGATTTGAGTGAACAAATACAGAAATAAATCAAAGAGGAAAGAATAGAGTAACCTCATAAAAAATGCTATAACGAATAATACTGGATTCACATTCGACAAGAAGCATAGTTTCAAATCAAAAGGTTTAAATAGTAAAAATAACTTGAGTAAAATCATAAAAATAAGCTAAAAAAAGAAATCCGGTAAAGTACTACTTCAGTCCAGCCTCAAGAAAAATAAAAATAATAAAAATAATAAGGTTAGGCTGAATAACATGAAGAAAGAAAAGATGTCACCATTGAAAAGTAGGCAAAAGCGCTTGAATAAGAAGTAATCGATTAGTACTACTAAAAGAAAAAGAAAGAATTAAAACGAATGGTTAATGATCATAAAAAAAGAGTTGTTACAAAGCGCCCTACTCCAGCTACAATAGCCCCTTTGAGGCCTCTCTATGCTAAGCCAACGTTCAATTATCTTGAAATATACCCAACTTTCAATCATATTTTTTCCGTGATGTATACAAAGGCAGAGCATCAGGCTATACAAGATATCCCAGCTATCATGAGGTAAATTACCAACATATTTTCAACTCATCAAAATCATTTCAAAGACAAGGGAACTGTATTTCAACCTGCAATATTTTTGCCATTTGACTCCAGCAGCAAGTTTCAAACGAGAGACCCAAGGCAGCTTTTAGTACACACTGAAAGTACCTATGTTAATTTGAAGAAAATGGTTGAGAGGCTGGAAATTTTTAATAGTAATCTTCAAGGAGAATTTAGATAGGGCTAAAATAGATATTATCGTGTGGTCAAGAGCAAAGAAGAGGTGTATGATATCATCACCTCTGGATTTTTGAGAAGAAAATACTGGAAATAATTGCCTCATGGTTGTTCTTTGAGAGCTAGCTGGAACCTCTTCTGGTCATGGAGCAAACCTGATATTGACATAAGTAGACTCTTAGTCTGGCAAAGAATTAATCACTTTCCTTTCAACAAAAATCTCTCAAGGAAAGACCTCCTGTACAGGAATCTCGATAGCTTCAGGAAACTGATTAAAATTCCCTTTAACTTTTTGCCACTAACATACAACCTTCCCAAAGAATATACTCAGTTTAGCATAAAATTCCATTAAGAGGAGCTTTTTCACAGAGACTGTAACTACTGGATAATGAAGCCTATTGGCAAATCTCGAGGGAGAGGAATCAAGGTTATCAGCAGCTTAGCCGAACTTAACTACACTGACAACATAGTTGTTCAGAAGTACATCACAAACCCTCTTCTGCTTGATGGATATAAATTCGACATGAGAATTTATGTCCTGGTGACAAGCTTCCACCCTCTATAAGCCTTTGTATATCGAGAAGGGTTTGCAAGATTGAGCACATAAAAATTTAGTTTGGATCCAATTATGATAAAAAATGCCTTCGTTCACTTAACTAACTTCTCAGTCAATAAGAATAATGAGGATGCAAAGCAATCAGCCAACTTTTCGGGAGGTAGTAAAATTTCTCTGAAAACTCTAAAGGACAAGCTCACCAAGATGGACTACTCTTTTAGTCGTATCTGGACTCAGGTTCACTAAATTATCATAAAGTCACTGCTTGGATGTTCTGTCTCTGTGCCTCCCTTTCCAGCTGCTTTTTAGCTCTTTGGCTATGACATCATGATAGATGACAACTCGAACTGCCATTTAATAGAAATAAATGCTTCTCCTTCCCTTGAAAGAGCTTATCTTCTTGACTAGATTGTCAAACAGTCCCTCATTGACGACATTCTCGATATTGTCGACCCTCCAGACTTTGACAAACAGCAACTCTTAGATGTGATGGCTGATCGATTATCAGGAAAAGGAAAAATATCGCCTGAGGACGATCTCATAGCTTTGGCTCGAGTCCTCAAGTATAAGCCAGTGAGAAAATTTGGATAAATGCCAGAGAACATGGGGTTGTTTTAACGTGTAGCTCCATGTTAGTTAAGTGGAGAGCTGTAAAAATTAATAAAAAGTCGTTCGGGAGCCAACAATCCACGAAACATAGATTGAAATAATAGCTTGTTGATTATTTTTTATCTTGAATAATGCTAATATTATCAATCACTCGTAAATTTTGATAGGGGATTCCCGATTTCCATATAGCTAGCCATTATGCCTTTTTCCTCAGACTCTCTTTGAGGAAGTTTGAGAATGTACTTCAGAGAGTTTGACTCTGAAGCTTGTCGATTTCTTCTGGTATTGCACAGCTATTGGTACTTGTAACCTTTGTAAAAAGGGTTTGCTTCAATTTCTTCAGTAACACTGAGAATGTCTTCGAGTTCATATATCTGAACTAAGGGGTTAGGCATTCCATACTTGATCTTGGCATGTATCTTTTTCTATGTCAATTCATAAATACACCACTTTTCGTGTAGAGAATATCTTTGCAACGAATCAAGGAATTATCCAAAAATGTTTCCAAGCTGATTTGATCAAGCAGCAAGCTTATCAAGTTGGTCATATTCTCAAAAGACTTCGTCATAAGTTCAAGATATCGATGTGCTGAGCAAGCACTATATAGATTGATGATTACTCATAGAGAGACGCTCTATATTTTACCATTTCAATTGCCAAATTTTATGGGTCGTATTCAAGAAGTTTCAGCAATGATTGTGAGAGAAAGACCTTGTTATTAGATTTGCAGTAGAACATTCGATTTCCTAGTGATTAGACATACTTTTCGACTTGATCATTGTCATTAGTTTATTTCTTTCTTTGGTGCTGTTGCAATTAATTGAGCTTGTTTGCAGCTTTCTGGAGCAGACATGAAAAATCATAAAACTTTTGATCACCAAAACTCCTGAACCTATCCACTATATACTCCCTACGTTGATATCATGTCTACACTGGAGGATAGCTTAGACCAGAATCAACAAGAGTTAGGGCTAGGTAACGGGGCTTAAGAGAAGCTTTTTTGATTACTTTGGTGTAAAAAAGTGTCCGAAAATAAGATTCCTGACAACCTTCAGATTGAATGGCTTCTTAATTGAGGGTAATCAACTACAATAATGACAAAATAACGTTGTAAAAGTTGATGATATGGCGTTATTTTATCGGCTTGGCCACTAACATGCCCTGATATACATTGGCGATTCTGTGGGAGATATTCCTTTGGGTCCTCGCTTATTACCAGAGTACTTATGATGGAATTCTTCAGTTTTATGAATATGCTAAATTTTGCATGAATTTTAAGCCTGATCATCGGAGTTGTTTTTATTGCTATAGTTAGCAATATTTTTCTGCAACTTATTGATCAGTTTGCTTTTGAAAGGCATGTTTCTGTATTTATTATATAGTAAAGTAACTTATTCCCGATCATCTATTTTAAGCATTGGTTTCCATTCCCAGACAATTCCAAATCAACGAATTCTTGTTAACAAAGACAAAACATCTTGCCTCTCTAAATAACTTTGTCAATCAGCAACCCTATGTTAATGAAGTTATATAAATGCCATATAATAATAGCCCCACTGTATTCTACTCTCCAATCATAGCCATTTGCAGGATACAGAGGAAACAAACTCAAACAAGATGCTTATATGGTTGAAGAATATATTAATCAAAGACTCATTAATTTGTCAGCTGCTATACGTGCTGGTGACGAATTGTGTGTGGAAGACCTGTGATGATCCACTCGTCAAGAAGGGCCTATTTAGGTGTTATCCTTTGATCAGGATCCCATTACAAGCATCTTTTTACCAACTCAACAAAATTCTTGTCGCAGTCAGTACCCAATATTGCCTTCCAATTCATGCATTTCTTCAGCTTTTACCTATTCTTGGAAGGAGGAATCTTGCAAGAAAAATCATCAGTGAAAAACTTCCTTCTTCTCTATGCCCTCTCAATGATATGAGGAGGGGGAAGACCTATGAGCTATATAATCATAAGCATTTGTTCATTTTCGTTTTATCCTGGAAAGAGAGGTACTCCTGTATAAAGTTCCACAAGAATACATCCCAAAGACCACATATCGATTGCAGCAGTATATTTGATCCCTAATATGATTTCAGGAGCTCTATAGAATCGACTTTGAATGTAAGTGTATATTTGCTTTCCTTCGAAGCATCCGCTCCCCACATCAATGACTTTTATCCCACTTTTGTTCTCTTCTTTCAGTAGAATGTTTTCAGGCTTCAGGTCACAGTGAATGATTCGATGTTTGCGAAAAAATAGCAAAGCTTGGAGTATCTGAATGGCAAAGCGACGGATCAGGTCCAACGAGAATCCTGAAAAATTAGTTTCCTTGATGAATTAATAGAGGTTTTTGTTGAGAATTTAGAATTTGAGGCAAGTATGCCCCCGAAAAACGAATGAACCTTTGAGACGAATGATATTATTCCTCAGTTTAGGATCATGAAGGAGAGCTGTCTATAGGATTTATATTTAAACTTTTGCCTGAGTATTGAATTTCTATTGATTCTTGATGATCTTTAGAGCAATGTACTATCTTTTCTTGTGATCGTAGGCCCTAAATACACGGCCAAATGATCCTCTCCCCAATATTGATACTATCTAATATTTGTAAGCGATCGCATCTCCCACCATAACTTTTGAATCACCTCCAGGTTCGGTGAAATCAGACAGGGAAGAAATTCTTCTATTACCCGCAAAAAAAATCTAGTAGTTTTTGCTCTCTTATCTTTAGAAGGGAGTGAATTTTTTATCAATGCTTTTTTTGGGACCCTCAAAGAGCAGATGTCCTTCAGGTTAAGCGGTCTTTTAACTGACCCACACTTTTTCAAGATGGTGATGAAAGTAATTTTGCTTTTAGGGGGAGAGTTCTTTTGTGTATCCACCTCCTCTGATGACAATTTTGTTGATACTACTTTTTTTCTCTGCAGAATATTTTGATTGGACATGCTGAATAGAATATATCTTTACTTTTTATGTTGTCATTCTATTAGTACTGAGCCGCTTCTTTGTGATATTTTTGATGGTGAATGATTATCGTGGCTGCTTTAATAATAAAGATTCCTTTAATTGCATCAGCTCTAAAGCTGGCCTTTTACTTTCTCTTTCTCTGAATGAAACTATTTATACGAAGATTTTCCTTCTGAGCGAAGGGACTTGCCCTGGAGTGGGTGTCTTCTAGAGTGAAGCTAGAGAGGCAGAAGCTCTGATAGTTTATGCTCAGTCTTCAATTAGTGAGAGGCGCGTTCTTGGGTGCGAATCATGCCAAAATTATCTCGATTAGTGGCTATGAATTTCCTCTTGCTCATATAAATTTTATTATACAGCTTTATACAATACAACCTCTGCCTTACAGCTCCTTATATAATACAAATAAAGATGAAGGGCAGCCATTCGATCACACCTAGCTACACTGTAGCCACAAAAGCAAATCTCCCTTCACCTCCGACCCTCCTCACTCAAAATAAGAAAGCGAGAGTAAGATCTGAGGGAATTCATCTTCGACAAACCCAAAGCATAGCGGTCCTTTCAAGGAAGGTTTCTCCTGAAGTTAAATAATTTAACTACAGAAATAAATAGAAAAGATAGCGAGTGGCAGTTGAATGGAGAAATAATGACAATATGAGATACTATAGTTTAAATTTGCAAAGAAAGGACAAAATATCGCATCATTCTCAAGCAAAAATATTTCCGAAGAAATATTTAAGAGCAGCAGGAATGTCTGAAAAGCTTATTTCAATCAATAATGATTAACAAGCGAACAAGACTCAATAAGGCCATACGAAACAACTTTCAAGCCCTCCTCAGCTTCAACTCTTTAATTGTTAACCTCAAACTTTACCTTTTCTCACATCTATTGAAGTGAGCCCCAGCAAGAGCTTAGCCAAGAGTAAAAATAGTCGACACGAAAGAATTCAAGGACTGTCCGATACAATGAAATTGAACGAATTGAATGTGAGCCAGATAGTGGCTGAGTAAGTTGGGGGCAGCAATATATTAGATTACAGTCGATAGCTGGTTCGTCGTTAATCCCGACTGTTCAGTTATATGTAAGCTAACCGTTACCAGCTAAAAATTCATCGGATTAAAAAATATCTTGGGTGAAGTGGAAGCTATAATTTCAACATAAATCTTCTACTTTAGGAGCTAAAAATGTTCATTATCTTTTTTATTTTTTCTTTCTTTATTCAAATTCCAGATGATTCTGACCTGTAAAATACAAGTGCGTTAAATAGTAGATTATCATTATCATTATAGTAGTCTGGCACATGAGAAAAGGTCTTCTCTGATTGTAGGTATGCTTCTTCTCGACCATTCAACTTCCTCAATATCTATCAACTCTTTGCACTTGTCCAAGTACGACTGAAGTAGAATATTATCCTTGTCGACTTCATCTTTGTCAAAGACCCATATTTTGTAAACGATTCGATCCTTCCTCAAAACAACCAGATCAACTAGTCGATCAGGTTGCCAATCCCAGAGTGGCAATCGAAGAAGAGTTGACAGTCGAGCTAAAGCAGCAGGTGGGTCACTGCTGACTACTCCAATATTGAAAGTAGTTTGAGGAAACTATGGAATTCTCTCTAACTACTATTTCTCTTCTCTAGCTACTTAAAATTCCGAACTGAAATCAAAGCCCAGGTAGAGGTTTTTTGCCTCAGACTGATTCTTTCTTGTTTGAGTGGGTGGGGGAGCTTGGGAGCTTTGAGGAGCAGCAGACAGATTGCCGATGTTGGCCATGACTTTTCGATTGATTTTTTCGTCATAGAAAATGCCAGAGTTGTCGAGCGTGGCTTCAGCTAACTAAATAGTGAATAGCATACCTGAATAAATTCTTCTTAAGAGTCGGAGTGGAGGGCGCAACTACGAGATCTCATATTCTGTGATATATTATGAAATAGTAATTATAAATAGGAATTCTCTAACTCGAATTGGTATACTCCAGCAGGTTATATATATTTGTGGTCAGATTGAATTCTTTTGTTTTTTAAATACCTCACCATCTTCTTTAATAATATTATCCTATCAGAAATGGACTGTCCCAAATGCAACCTACGCTACAACACCGTCAGTCGTCGACCTAAGGTTAACCAATGTGGACACACACTCTGCTAAACCTGCTGCAATAAGATCATTTATTGCCACACATGTCAAAAAATATTTGATAAATCCAAGTCCAGCATCAACTATTCTTTGATGGAAATGCTGCAAGAAAAGAAAGACACGAAGGACATAGATAAGCTGATCAAGGTATGCTTCATAGGTGAAAGCTCTGTGGGGAAAACTTCTTTGATCAATCGTTTAAAAGGGGAAGCATACAAAGAAAGTACAATTACCACTATAGGCTACGACTTTGCATTCGAAGATAGATAAATCGATGGCTTGAACATTCGCTTTCAACTGTGGGATAGTGCTGGTCAATAACGATACAGAGCAATTTCTCCCCTTCACTATAAAAGTAAAACTATCATTACTAAGATTCTGACATAATAATCATCGTATACGATGCGACAAAAAACGGAAAAACCAACAATATTTCCCATTGGATAGAGGAAGCAAATTTCTATTGCCCTTAAAATGTTGTGAAACTGTTAGTCGGAAACAAGATCGACTTGCTTGAAGATATGCAAACGGTTCCCTTCAATCCTCTAGACTCTATCGCTTGGAAGACTATCGCTGAATAAAAAATAAGCAAATATGAGCTTTCCTGTAAGACATACATGGGAATTGAATAATTTTGGGGAGTCATTGACAAAACTGTCAGAAACATCCTCAAAAGAATACATGTCGAAGAGAGTCCCTTCAAAAAACCTGGCGACTCATCTCCCATCGAACCTAAATTAAAAAAGAGACCATCTTCAAAGACAGAAGCCACAAGGCTTAGCAGAAGACCTACACCTCAATCCAAAGCCTACCAGCAACAAGGGTGTTCCTGTTGATTGTATTATTATGATTGATCGACTAATAATCCTATATAATGATGCCTTACTACTTTTGTAAGGAAATAGTATACTTTTTAAGGTAAAAATATGCAGGCACAAAAGTTAATAATTGCTCAAGAATGCAACATGGAAGTTGGATGGTTTTACTCTCCTTTTGATCATTCTCAACTAGATATAGGAGCTTTCGACTATAAGCAACATCAGATGCGATTGGTTTGACAGCCGACCAGCAGACGAAATCGGAGTCACGGTGACAACATTCGTTTCTTTGAAAGACGTCAGTGAGTACATGTTACTACATCTGAATGGAGGCTTTGATGACGATTTGTTACATGAGGCAATTTAGATGCTATCAACATATGATTGATCACTACCGATATAATTTGATTATACTAATAAAACGTCAATGAGCTATCACAACGCTTATATTAATCATGCCCTCAATACTTCAGTCTTCAGAAACAGTTGCCGCTTCTCTAAAGCTTAGAGGTTCAATCATCCCAAGCATAGGTATATATCCTTGTGATTCAGCAATACTGACTTCAAATACCATATTGAAGGAAAATTAACGTCTCGAACGTGCAATTTCGGATATGGAAATAGGTCAGGTAATGCGCCAATAACGAATGGACCGAGTCCCAATAGATATAATGTTGCAGAGTTTTACAAAGATAAAAGAGCGACGACATTGGGTTACAGCCGTGAAGAAGCAGTCTTTAGATCCCTTAACAATTAAGCCGAGAAGAAAGCATAGCTTCCTTCTCCTGATGCCTACAATACTTGTGATTTTAAAGGAAAGTCTTTCTCTTTAGGAATGAAACTTCCTGGGTAGTCAGATAGCAACATAAAAAAAAGAGTCCCAGGGCCTGGACAATATAGAGTCCCTTAGATAACTCCAACAGGAAGATATGCCAGCTCCATGCATAAAAATACCAGGTCTGTCAGTTTTGGTCACCCTCAGAGGCCATCGACGACCCAGGCATAACGATTAGGTCCAGGAGCATGTATTTATTTAGAAATGTAGATGATGTATTCAACATGGATAGTGACTTTAGCTCAAGGAAGGTATAATTAATGAGAAGAAATACTTCTCGAGGGTTTGGGACAGGTCGGAGAGGACCAGTCGAAGACGCATCCAAAATCGACATGCCCGGACCAGGAAATTACAAATCTTTTTCTTGTTTCGGAGGAAAACAACGTTTTGTGCCTAAAATATCTTGAAAATGATAATAATTTTCTTCTTCAATAAACTTAATGAGGCAAATGTTCATGGACTAGGATTCACAAGATACTTATATTGACTTCCAATAGCAACCTAAAGAGGCTTCCTTCTAAAGCTTCATCAAAATAACAGAGATGAAACGCTATCGCAAGCTCTTGGAAAAGAGATTGCAGCATCAGCTTGCCAAAGAGAGAAAAGACAGAACTCTCGATAAGATAAAGATCATTCCTCCTCAACTCAAGCAAGGATGGAAAGACTACAATCCATAAGAATATCAATAAACTGCAACCCGTAAAATATCTCTCCACTTTCCCTCCTATTTCAGAAGGTCCGAACAAGAGATCAGCCAGCTTCCAAAATTACAATAAAAGATTAGCTCAGCGAGTGCTTCGCATGAGTACAAATGGAGTCACAATTTCAGAAAGGACGAAGCGAATGCACTTCAACTAAATTCTCAGAGATTAAGAAGTAAAACTTTTGATCAGATCACACCCATAGTTAAAATTAGGTTTCAAAGAAGCAACAGAGTCAGCACTCACAAGAGTTCTACATGATATAATTCACATTATTTTTCAATCATGATGCAATCTTCTGTCTGGCCTGACTTCCTCAACCTCTCCTCCTTCAGTGTAGACCTCCCAGATTTCATCAAAGAAATCACAAAATTGATCTTTCATATGGAGAACAAAGTCTTTCTACTAGGCAAAGTCAGTCGGATAGTATACCTTGGAGAAGCTATAGTAAACTTTCTGATCCCAGCCTAAATGTAGTTTTTTTTCGTTGAAGATGTTCTCATTTCCAAAACTCATTAGCATTTGTACTGGTATTTTTTCTCTGTAGGCATACCTGAGCATCCCTGTTTTAAATTTAGCTTTGTCGACAACGACAGTTCCTGCCATTCTGTGACCTTCAGGGTATGCCAGCAGCGATTTCCTGGGAGCTGTTGTAAACTTGTAGTTTAGCCATTCGTTAAACCTGAATCAGATGAAATTTACTTGTTGGGGTTAATGTTGGCGCCTCTGTTAAAAAACCACACCGTCTTATTGGCGAAAATTCCGAATACAAAAAACACTACACCCACTGCCATTCTTTGATAAGCTATGATGTACCTCGCCAAGAAGTTACATGAATATTAAGTGAGGACATTGTGGACCCAGAAGTCAGCCTGAGAACGATGATTGGCCAATATCATACACTTTTCTTCTCTTCTAGGCTGCGAACCTTTGCACTTATACAGTCTCGTCCTGAAGAGTTCTATTAATTCTTTGGACCAGAATTATTGTGCTCTGCATCAGATGACACTTACAAATGAATGCTGCCGTTAAGGTAACCTTTGACTACAGCCTTGAAGGCTAGCCAGTAGAAGATACGGAAGATGTATAGGATGGTTCTGAATTTAGTGAGGAGTGACATATGGATGAAGATTATATTGATAGCTTTAGTTATATCAAATTTTATACTCATTCTTTACGGCTTTACTTGTAGTAAGATACCATCTGGGTCTCCATGAATTGGATCAAAAAATCGTCTATCTCCTCATCTATTTTCCCAGTCTGAACAAAAGTCTTCAGCCTTTTGACATACTCAAATAATTTTGTTGTCGTTCTTTCAGCTAATGGCTTGTCACTCAGCTTATTCAGAGGTTTTTCCTTCTAATCACTGCCACCAAATGGCTTCCAGTGAGATTTTGATTTTTTGTCCTTGAATATTTTCTTATAATTATGCTTGATTCTCTTTTCAAAATCCTCAATCTCGTTTTCGTCCTTTTTGTGATCATCATCCTCAAGATAAATCTTTACAAATTAGTTGGAAGGTAGTTTCTGATCGTTGAAACTATTCTAATCCTCGTCGTCCTCAGGATCTTTGTTTTCGATATGTCCAACAAGTATGGGCAAAGGCGAGCTGAGGAAGGGCTAGAAGAAGGGAGAATAGAAGTAAATAATGGGGAAAATCCAGTTGAAGGGGTATATGATGTTTCTAATGATTTCAAAGGCTCTGTTCAACTTCTTTCTGTTCCTGCAGACTATTATTATACTGTGTTATGTCAAGATGTAATGTAACAATTTGAATATTTTTTCGAGGCTGAATTTCTGAATGAGATGCTCCACGTTTAGCAGTTGATCAGAAATATAGCTATTTTTGTTGGTGTATACTAACTTGAGCCCACAAATGTTGGCCTTTAGTTCTAAATTGATAGGGTAATTTTTGATGACTAACTTGCGCTCAAGGCTTCTATTTGTTATGTGAGTGATTGTTTGCTCGATTATTTCTAATTTTTCAGACTTCTTGATTGAATTTTTCTGCATGTTAATCATTTTGAATTTCACCTATTCTAAATCTCAACAAAAATACGTTGTACTATTCGATTGAGGTCCTTGAAAAAATTGGGAAAAGGAACATGACTGAGGAAGCCATAGGCCAACTCTGTCTAATAGGACTGATTTTCATGCTGAACGATCTAAGGAATCACAATTCCATAGACATATCTTTTCCTCATTAAATTGGTCTATCTTTAAAAACTGTTTAACCTTCCCTTCTCACCTTCGTTGCTTTAGTTGAGATTATCAAATACAAATTGGAACTCTTCAGAAGGGGTACCAAACATGATCTAATTCTTTCTACTGTCGAATTCGTCATCGTCAATTTCAAAAAGCTGATCGTTGACAAATACATATCGATAGATGATGTCGAACATGCTCCTTAAATTGATGTATTTTACCATTGGGTGCATCAGGCGGACTGGATCGAAATGGTCAATGCTGCTGTTCTTCTCAATTATAAAGCAACCTTCTATTAATTAGCAAAGTTTTTTGTCAAGCTCAGGAGGCTTCATCTGATCCTTGGCAAAAAAATCGAACTATTCAGCTGTAGCTTTTCTTACCATTTCCTTTGTTTCTGCTCTTAGTTAATTATTGGCCTTCCTATCCTCTTGAGATTTATTTCTCTTCATGGTCAGCTCAGTTTCTCCTTTCTCGGGAGATACAGTAGGAGATGCTTCTGTCGTTACAAGTGGTGTTTAAAAGTCAAGCAATTATGTGTCTGTATGTATCAGTTTGTGGTGATACTATGCATGTTGCTAGTGCTCTCCCAAAATATGATCCATGTTCTTCTCTTTCTTGGTGGCTTCCAAAAGGTCGTTATACTTTTACAGCAAAGTGGCGTAGAGTTCTTGCCACTTGTCTCTGTCGGCCTTAAGATACTCGTTCTGCATGCACAAGCTTTTTATGATGTCCTCTTTTTACATCACAATATTAATATAGATCAAATATCATAGCAACTATCATAGTAGTAAGGAAATGCAGGTAGGAAGTTGAAGGGACAAATAGCAGTGTTGCTATTAGGATAGTTTCTTTCAATTGTTCTGGTTGTGCAGTTTTATTTGTCAACAAAGTCTTAAGCAAATGAACTTAATTCACACATATAGATTGAGTATGTTTCAGAGCCTATTGAACTACAATATTCTCTAATGTTAATGAATGAAATGAGCAAGGTGCGAATATCTTCACACAAGAATAGATGAGCTCGCGCACATATCATTCATTAATTCTTTCATAAAATATATGAGTAGTTATAATAGAGTGGGAACCCCATGTTAGATAATGCTAGTGTTGTATAAGTAAGTCTATGAACTAGTCAAAGTATTCCTTCGGGAAACACAAAGTCTTTTATTCGAAGAACTTTTGTTTTTAATCCAAGTTTAGACCAGTTTAACTGGCCGTGTGTCTGGCGTCCTATCCCGGAATGCCAACACATTTTTAATTAAACAAAAAAAATATGATTGTGGGAGATGAACCTCGACTGCCTTGTTGGATGGCGTGCAGCAAACCTTGATTTATGTAAATAATATCATAGCTATAATAGAGTATAGAACCCAAAATAACATCAACTCTGATGTTTTTAACTTGTTGGGCTATATTGCAAACATTACGCTCAATTTTCCATTATTTAATGATTAATTTAATATGTCTAGCCAGCTAATCCGGCTGTGCATGACATTAATGTTATGCAAACTTGCTATAAGCAAAAGAAAATTTACTATATATTGCAGGATTGATATCGGGATCTGGTTGGACCACCAAGAACTTTGCTTACTTTGCTGACCACCTTTCTAAATATTGCTTTAAGCTAAATGACTAGCCTATTTGCCTTCAAAGCAATGAATGTGTAGTCTTCTCAAAGATTTTTTAATATTTAATTATGCTGAGTTATAAGAGAGTGTGAATCCTTTGGTGCCTGTTGTTCGTTTATATTTATTAAAGCTAAATGAAGATAACTCAGCTCTTATTCAGGCTCAGTATTTAACTTCTTTAACCAAGTTTAGACCAGTTTAACTGGCCGTGTG
>Ga0100380_10002396_pt1 | contig 20296 bp, 27 predicted proteins | sample CryGeymeta201504_FD_80417 | JGI IMG/M metagenome (GOLD analysis project Ga0100380, IMG submission 80417) | Groundwater microbial communities from Crystal Geyser aquifers in Utah, USA - Crystal Geyser metaG 2015-04 | ecosystem: Environmental > Aquatic > Deep subsurface > Groundwater | place... | reverse complement strand
TTATATACGGAGTCACAGATGGATACACCGCATAATAAATTATGGGCTGAAATACAGGAACTAGCTGGTAGGATAGATAACCCTTGTATTACAAATACCCAACGCCGGCGTAGTGGAGAATCTAGTGATTGTATAATAGCACTCAATAGTAACCATGTACCTGATAAAGACACTACATATACACACCTTAAATCAAGAGGTGTAGAGCAAAAAACAAAACTTATTATTGATATTGAAGCTGCTCCACAGACAATACAGGTATTATTATGCGGCTGTACAGCAGAAAGAGCACAAGTGATGCAAGAACTGTTAAATATAGCACAGACACATAATGTACAGATAATGTGTTGCGATAGCCCAGCTATAGTTGATACTCCGGATGTGACAGGAAGTTTAACCTCACGTTTACCACTATATACTGATTACATTGACTTAAGGATACCAGAACGTAAGGAAAACAAAAAAGAGTATAAAGCTTTCATAAGTAGCAGAATAAATAACAGAAAGAAAAAATAGTTGTTGCAGTTAGTCACAAACCATGTTATATATAAGACATACTAACAAAAAGAAAACAATACAGTAAAAAAAATAAAAAAAATAAAAAAGTACTTGCTTTAACTCACAAATTAAGTTATAGTAAGAACATAAAATACAAAACAACATAGTAAGAATTAGAAGTTAAGAAAGTTTTTATAGTTAATATATACAAGCGGTGCTAACATTAATTTAATTAATTGCGGATTAGCACCGTTCAGCAAGCTGTACTAACCACACCGCTTGTATATATTTTTAAAGATTTTGGGAACTCAGGTTTACGAATACATGATATAGCTCAATTGGATAGAGCATTTGCCTTATAAGCGAAGTGTTGCAGGTTTCGACACCTGCTATCAACCAAAAAAATCGTATACCACTTGTTCCCAAATATTTGTAACTTTGTGTAGTTAGTCAAATAAGTACACAAAGTAAAGAAAGAAATCAAATAGTGCTTACATGATATTGACTAAAGAAAGTCATTTTCCTTCTAAGAAAACTATCGGGCCTCGAAACCCGTATCAACCAAACAGCACTGTTTACTTATTCTTTCTTTACTTTGTGTATTTAAAAACTCAACAATGATGGATAACGTATAAAAGTATACAGAGTAAAAGAAGAACCCCTATTAATGAATACATGAAAATTCTTGGTTCGAATCCAAGATCCGGCACCAACTTCAGTATGCCGGATTAGCCCAATGGTGAGGCAATTGATATTGAAATCAATCTTTAAAACAAAAACTCATTGATAACTTGTTCTTCTTTTACTGTGTATATTTTTAGTGTGTTGTACGATAGTCGGAAACTCCTACGCTATTTGGATCTAGCTACAGAGGAGAGCGTTTTAAACCAAACAGGGTACATCACGAACTCGGAGTAGAAAACGTTAATGTGTCAGTGACTGTGACGTAGCACCTTACAACACACTTTTTTATTTTTAGAAATAAGGTATGTAAATGCGGACGCCTAACCAGCAGAAGTTAGTCACATACCGTGGGTGAAATTAAAACAAACTGGACGGTTGGTCCCGTAGAAGTGTTGCTAAAGTAGCTCAGAATATATTGCGGGTGGGCCGGTGCCCAACCAGGGCTCATATCCCAGGTGAGACGAGATCAACATTAATTTGTACTAAACATGAATTTCTTAAAACATACATATATAATATTATGTATATAAGAGGTTCATAATGCATTACACAGTATATAAGATCACTAACACAGTCAATGGTAAAATATATATAGGAGTACATCATACCAGTAATCTAGATGACTCATATATGGGTTCAGGAACTCAGATCATACGTGCTATTAGAAAATATGGTTTACAGAACTTTAAAAAAGAATATTTAGCTGTTTTTGATAACCCAAAAGAAATGCTAGAGATGGAATCTCAGTTAGTGGATGATAGATTCACAAAGAGATTTGATACTTATAACATAGTAAAAGGCGGAGGTAGTACAGTAGGTTTCATTACTGTTAAAGATAAAGAAGGACGCATATTTTTAACATCTATTACTGACCCCAAGTATATAATTGGAGAATTAGTCCCGCATACTAAAGGTAGAGTATGCACTAAAGAACAGAAACAAAGGATGCGAGAAGGACAGTTAAAAAAACTTGAAGAATTAGGTATTCCTTATTTTGGGTATGGTAATAGGACTTTTAAACATTCTGAAAAAACAAAAGTAAAAATACGCAACACACTTAAATTGATAGAGCACAACAAGGGTGCAAAAAATCACACATATAGCAAGACATCAGTCACAGACATGCTTCTACAAAAATCATATAATGTTGATAATAGTGCACTTGAAGAAGAACTTAAAAAACCAAACATAGTTAAAGGACGTATAAATATACCTAAGTATACAAAACAAACCCAACTTAGGTTTATTTATATACTACAAAAAGAGAAAAAGAGAAAAGAATACTTAGAATCACGTGTAGCTTTGTTTACTGACCTATACAAAAAATACATTGAGAGTGATTTCACATCAATTGAATCATTTGTACAAGCTGGTAATTATAATAAAACATATAACTGTTTAGTATCATATTGGAAGAGATACATTCCAGGATATCCTGAATGTTGTAAAGTAGACAAAAAGAATTTGCGGGTTAGACCGGTGTCTAGCATAGTCTCATAAGCTATTGCAGGGTGTTCAACTCACCGCCCGCTACCAAAATAACAGGAATCCGTAAAGTCCTTACAAGAAGAAAACCGTTAATTTTCAAATCTAACAACGGACTTTACACTTATTCCTGTTTTTAGTAAACTCCACTTAACAGGGAGGTAGGCTTAGAAGCAGCCATAGGAACAAGTAATCCGCAGTGGGCGTCTAAAAAACGTTTTAGGATTATTCAGGACCTACAGTAAGCACACTAGGGCCGAGCATGACGGCAGGGGTTAGTAAAGTTTTACTTCACTAATCGGATCTCGACGTGTTAAGTCAAGCTAATGTACTTATTGCCTCTAAGGAGTAGAGCACCACTGTTTGCGGTAGTACATAGGCGGTTGAAGGGCATCGCTAACCGGCCGAAAAGTTCAAAAGGTTCTAATATTTCCAGGTACCTGGGGCACCCAAAAGGTGTACATGTTCATCGGTGAGAAACCGTCTAAGTATAAGAACTAGAAGGTCCATTATTCGCTACAATGGGCTTATAAATAGGGTAGCACCCTTGAGAACGAATCTGCAGCAGAAGCCATGGATGAAGTGACGGTGCACCCCGTAACTGGTAAGGTTCCCGTCCTCTTTTGGCGTAGCAGCACACCTGTTAAGTGGATTTTTAGTCACTACTTAAGGAAAGCCACAAGAAGCGTATACATGAAAATCTTGGTTCAAGTACAAGATTCCCAGCCAAAAATTTGGGAATTCGCTCAACGGTAGAGCAACTGTCTGATAAACAGTCTTTAAAACAAAACCACGCTCCTTACTTGCTTTCCTTTTTACATAAAAACCCCTTGTACTGTTTAAAGTACAAGGGGTTCTTTAGTTTATACACTTACTATAGGAGTTTATGCTTTTAGTACAGGAGTCTTCTTTTTCCGTTCAGGTCGTTTAACTTCTTTTTCCCACGTGCCTATATTCTGCTTAGTTTTAGCATCATGGAATACTAGCTGCTTTGTAAATCCGTATTTTTCAAGTAACGCTTTGCTTGCTTCATTACTATCGTCAACAAAGGCGTCAAGTATCTTAAACTCTCTGTACCCTGCTTTTTCTTCTATTTTTGCAAGTAATGCTTTTCCGTACCCTTGCTTCCTATACTGCTCATTAACAATGATATTGCTTATGTTACAACGCTTCCAATCTTTTCTACGTAGTTGTGCTGCACCTACAATAAGTGATTGATCTTCAGCGTGATTGACGTGCACGTAGTTTTTCTTATTGGACAGGATGTCATCAGGAGTTAATGTGTCATCTTTGTATGAGTTTAAGTACTTAGCTACAGTAGTAGCTTGTTCTCTAGTGATTCCTGATGTTACTGTTTTTTTAAAAAACTCTGATGACAGTATTCTACTGATATTGAATTTGTTTTTCATCTATATATCCTCATTTTAAATAGCATAGGTGTGCAATACATATGTTTTATAGCATTTATGTATACCAGGAACAAACTTTTTGCTTGCTATATATCAATGAGTAGTGTATATATGGTATAATAATAACGTTGCATATAAAGCAACGCTATACTTTTTCTTTTATTTTTGGAGAAACAACATGGCTAAAACAGTTAAAGCAGTTAAGGAAATTGACGTTCGGGTAGGTGTAGTTGAGTCTATCCTCAATACCCCGCACAAAAATATCGATCCTCTTATCCCAGTGCACAATGCAGCTGAGGATGGAGATCCTTTATTTTACATTAAGATGGGGATTTGGTATAACCAGCAAGGTACCATTCGCGACCACAAGAAACTGTTTGCGGCTAAAATACTATCTTCACAGTTTACTGAATTCAGAGGTGTTGGAGAAAGACTCCTTTTCCAAATGGGTGCTCGTGATGTTGCTGAGTCAACTGAAATCGCAGTAAAGCATTTTAAAGGGAAAAGTGGCGGCACATATCGACGGATCCGTCGAGCTGTGAGTCGAGTTACAGCTAGTATTGAAAATATTAGTCAGACTGACAACGGCATCATGTTGCTACGGAATGCTAAAATGATCCGTTCATTGATTGTTAAATATCATCTGCCTGTTTTGTTCCCGCAGACGACGGCCTCATTGCGTTTTAGAAAAGTTAATGACGCTGAGCCTTACAAGGCATTTGAAGCTATTAAGGAAATAGCAAAAGGTGCTGCATCCGAAAAACACATCTGCACCTTAATTGACAAGTATAGACTACCACCTTTGCAGGTAATGGGTGCTTTAAAAGAGCTCACCCCTGCTATTGCTGCGTCAATGCTTAAGGGTATGTCTTCAGCTGAGACAGTAAACTTTATGAAGATGTTTGAACGTAAAGGTCTTACTAACATTGCTGAATTCACTAAAGCTGTTGAGAAAAAGGTCACAAAAGGCAAGAAATCAGCGTCTGCTTCAATGCGTAGTATGCAGGCAGCAAAATCACTGTCAGCTGGTGATGGTGCTAAAGTCATGGCTAAAGTTACAGACGATTTCGTAAGTACTTTGCCACGTATCCGGAAATCAGTTGTTCTTGCTATTGATAAGTCTTTCAGTATGCAGGAGGCTATCGCTGTTGGTAAGGACTTAGCTACTATCCTTGCCGCTGTAGTTGTTGACCCTGTTAAGAACTTAAACGTTTGTGTATACAACAACGTCGCCAATGCTATTCCGGTTGGTGAGAAAAACAGTTACAGTGACTTTGAAGCACGGTTTAGATATGTAAAAGCTAATGGCACTACAGCACTTGGCTCAGTAATTACGTATATTGAAAGCCAAGGCTTAACTCCTGACGTTATTATCTTTATCGGTGATGCTGACGAAAGTGACACACCATTACTTAATGATGCGTTAAAGGTGTCACCCAATGTTAAAGGGGCTCGTATTATTAACTGTAAGGTTGGTAATCCTGTATTTGATCTTAACATTGACGCTTCAGTTATTGCTGCACAGAGTTTGACAGTTGAAAACATTCGTTATGACGGTGATTACTACAGCTTACCAAACGTTGTTAAGGTGATCACTACAGGCGGTATCAAAGATACTATTGCTGAAATTGAAGCGATTAGTATTGAAGACTTTATGGCTAAAGCTATTTAAGGAGAAACGACAATGGCAAAAACTAGAGTTGCAACTCCAAAAAATGCAAGTGCTACCCGTATCCCAGTTGATATTATATTCATCGTTGATGTCACTGGATCAATGGGTAGTTACATTAGCCAAGCAAAACAGTTTTTGACATCCAGCATGAAGGGGATTGAAGCTATATCCCCTTTACTAGATAACCGGTATTCGCTTATCGTGTACCGTGACCATCCGCCTGAAGATCGTACTTTTGCTAGTAAGATCTTGGTTAACGTGGATCATACAGAAGCACTTACTAAAGGTATGGGTGACCATAATTTTAGAGCTGATGGCGGCGGCGATACTCCTGAGTCTGGGCTTGATGGGATTAATGACATTACGAAACTTAAGCTACGCCCTGGCTCAATGCGCTACGCATTTATCGTAGGCGATGCTCCGCTACATGGTACTGGTGGAAAAGCGTGTAAATGCGGACTAACTCCTGTAAAAATTAAAACTGTCTTAGAACAGTGTAATGTGGTACTGACAGGTGTTAACATCAGTAACTATAGTCCGACAACTACATCATTTGCCACTGTAGCTCAGTCAGTAATACAGTGTGATGGCAAGGGTGTTGCTGCTATCAGTACCGCTCTTGATAAAATTTGTAAGAATATAGTATGGGCGGTGTCAACGGTATTGCCCATACTTAAAAAAGATAAGTATAAACCACTGTCAGAGATTGCTACGCAATGCGAGTCAAACATCAAAGATGTAACTGCTGCTATTGAGTCACTTAATCTTCTGGAACTAACTGCTGCCCTATAGGAGGTGCACTATGTCAGAAACTACTACCTTAGTCGTCACAACTTTTGAAGGTCGTAATGAGGTTCAAGTACCCTCAGCATTTTTAGGGGAAACAGGGTCAGCGCCTTCAAGACAATTGCTTTCTTTCCTCCGTGAAAGTGAAATTGCTGTTCCTGAGGACGGTATGCTTACTCGTGCAAACGAGAGCTATGTATTGCACGCTGTCCCTAAATTCGGCTGATTACGACAAACATACTTAACATCAAAGGAAAGCCCATGGCATATATGTGCTGTGGGTTTTCCGCATGAAATGAGGTGTATATTATGGACTGTATGAAGACAGGATTACGTTTTGCATTGTCTGAGGCTCCTGGAGAGACATTTCATGGTGATATGTATTTTTCTCGTACTCTTCAGTGTTTTTTAATACGCGGAATTGCTCCCGGTACGTCAACTGAAGTGCCTCATATATTGCTTAACCCAATAGGTGATGTGCATCTCGTACTCTATAGCACACCTGTATTTGCAGAATGGTGGGCAAAGTGGAATGCATCAAAATCTGAAGAATTGATAGGCACTTACTGTATCATTGCTGATTCACGATTCTAAAATAAGGAGTTCGTAGTTATGTGGCAGTCACTACTCAAAGACACTCAAAAAGAGATATTAGTACCTCCTGGATTTACTAAAGTCCAAGTTGTCGGTACTAACAAATGCCACTACTCTTTTACTTTGAAAAAGCCCCTGCAGAATTGGAGCTTCATCAACGCTGAAGGCAAGTATATAAAAGCAGCTACAGAAAATGATGTATATGATATTATTAAAAGATATCCTTCGATACATTGTTGTTTTTTACAAAAAGACCCGGCAGAAAATAACTGTTGGTTAGTGTGCTCTGAAAACAATGTATTTAAATTACGTTATGTTGTTGACTCTGTTGAAACACCGGCTCCACTAACTACCATTGTGGCTAAAGTAATGGGCGGTGTACTTGCATTCCATACGTTCAATTATAGGGACATGCAGCCTGAGAACGTTGACAGAGCTCTAGAAATGCTGCATAAAGACGACTTAGATCCTAATGCTTATGTATCATGGCTGCGGCCCGAACAGCGTTTTGCATTTGCGATACTAGCTGAGAACGAAGTTTCTAATAGAGTTCCTTTTGCTGAAAGAAAAGTAAAAGAGATTATAAGTACTGAAGGTGCGAATTTAATCAGTATGAAGCAGACAAAGAACGGGTACTCAGTCTCATTTAGATACAGAGGTAAGGTCCGTGACGTACGTATAACTGAAGAATTGATGCTACAAGATGCAGGTATGTGTCTTGACGGACACGATAGTGAGTTTTCACTTGATTCGTTTATTGCTGTACTACATTATGAAGATAGACGGAGTGAATTCTTACCAGGTCGTGGAAGGCATTGGGACGACGATGATTATGACGACTGATACCCATAGTGTGGTCTTATTACTAAAAGAGGAGATTGTGTAAATGCTAAACAGAGAAGAACATATTCTAGAGTGTATAAGTGAAGAATGTAATGAGATTGGTAAAGCTGTGAGCAAGATGCTACGTTTTAACCACGTGCCCGGTACGCATCAAGAGAATAATAAAATCAAATTACATGAAGAGATTAATGATCTCTTCGCTGTACTTGAAATGCATTACGGGGAAAGTATTTTTACTCTTGTTGATACGTTATTAATGAAAGCAAAGAAGTCTAAAGTCGAACATTATCTTAAATATGCTGGAGTGTAAGTATTATACAATATAGCAACTACTATATTGAATATGTTGTAGTACTTTGTACTTTTAAACCTTACATTGTGTGTAAGGTATTGTGTTTAGTGGACATCAGGGCAGTGTTAAATATAACAAAGGAGGATAATGATATGTGACACATGATGTAGTAGATTAATGTCTTTGAAGTTAGGTGTAGTCAAACACCTGTAACACTGTTTAAAGCTTGTATATCATTGCTACAGTGTCAATGATTATAACACGGGGAATTAAAATGACGCATAACAGAGAACACGGATTTGTAATAGCAGTACTGAGTAATGGTAAAGTTCTTAGAGAACAACACGGACAGGTCTTTATCCCTTTTGGTTCTGAATACACAATCAGAATTAAAAATCCTACGTATGCAAGAGTAGGTGTAGTTATTGATGTTGATGGTAGTACTATCAATCAAAACAAGATTGTTGTGGACGCTAATAGCACAGTTGATATTAAGCGTATGTGTGTAGACGGTGATCTAAATGCCGGACCCGCTCTTAAGTTCGTAGAGCTAGGACACAATAGCGTACAAGACCCGTCAAATAATGATAACGGTATTATTAAAGTTGCGTTTTATAAAGAGGCACGTAGCAATCCTAGATGGTGGGATAGTACAGAGCAGCAATGCGCTCTTAGTAATCCTATTGGAGGTATGTACGGCCCAATAAGAAGAAACGCATCCGCATCCAATAGTACCTTATACACATCAAGTGCATCAAGTACATTGAGCAGTAGGAGTGAAGCTGGTATAAGTGGTGCAATTCGTGCAATGCATGCAACACAAAGTACCGTTAGTGGACTACCAGGTGCTACTGTACCTGGAAAAGAAACTGAGCAGCAATTTAGAACAATTGATATAACTTTTGAAACTGAACCTACTGCTACAATGACTTTACGTATGCGAGGTAACAGCCCTTACAGTCTTCCACAGGAACAACTTCCTCCATCTAAACAATACAATCAACGGTTTTGTACTAGTTGTGGTGTACGGATAGCAATAAAGGACAATTATTGTGCAAACTGTGGTACACGAAATAGTAGTCATCTTCGTGTGTTCTAAACACATATAAAATAAAACGTTTACTTCTGAACATGTATCGTGTATAAGATACGATACATGTTCACCAACATAGTCCGTAGTCACCATGGAGTACAATAAATGAAAATTTGTATGTTTGGAACAGGCTCACTTGGGGCACATACAGTACTTAACCTAGCTAGACGTTTTGAGTCTTCTATTGAATTTGTACTTGTTGACTATGATCGTATTGAAAATGTGAATATTGCGAACCAACCATGGTATGATGTGAATGTTGGGCAACTGAAAGTATCTGTACTCAGTGCTTATATTTACCGGGTGTGCAAAACAAAAAGCATCACACACCCTTCAAAACTTGAAACGGCCACAGCATTTATACAAAAAGAGAATAAGAACATACGTAATGTGGACTTATTCATTGACTGTTTTGACAACCTACCTTCAAGAAAAGTAACACAAGAAATTGCAGTACTTCTTAAAAAACCCATACTGCATTCAGGGTTCGCTGATACTGTAATGCTTTGTAAATGGGGTGAGCAGTTTCCTTTAAAAAATAAAAGTGCTGCAATCACTCCTATTTGTAATCGCAGAGATTTAGGGCCTCTCGTCACTTTAGGTGCAGGCATTACAGCATTAGTAGTAGGTAGTTATATTACTGATAAGGTGCAGAACTGGGCGTTACTCGATGTAAATAAGGGTATCGCCTCACTCGTAATGGGGTAATGATGCGGGACATAATAGTCACTTCTGAATTTATAGGAAAAATATCCGAAGTAGTTGAAGCTGACGGATATTTTGTAGCACATCTCAAATGTAAATATAACGTTAATGAAGACCAGGAAGCATTTATCCCTATTGTAATGCTTAAAGAAGTTGATGTGCCTCGAATTAAAAAAGACGCTCTAATCGAAGTAATAATGGGGTATGAAAACATCAAAGGTGAAGAGCATACCCCACTTATCTCAATTAATTTCATACAGGCACCTCTTGTCGATGTAGATAGTCCTGTAAACTCCCCCTCCCTAACAAATTAAGGAACACGTAATGGATGATTTGATCGAAGCTCTACAAATATTTGCGAAATACGGAAACCCTCAATTTCCGACCTCTTGTCGTGGCACCTCCTTGTATGTTAATATCTCCTATGATGCTGTGTCACTTCCTGATAGAGAACGGCTTTCAGCACTCGGATTTGATTATGAAGAATATGGTGACGGGTTTAGCTCAACTAGATATAGGAGCTGCTAATATTATACATGGAAGCCTACATATCAAAAGACAAGACAGTAGCAAAATATATACATGATGACGGTTCGGAAACAGCAATTAAAACACCACCTCCTGGAATAGATAGTTGTAGTGGTGCAAATCGTAATAAATTCAATGTATTCATTAGCTGTAGTAGGGGTTGTGCTGTTGGGTGTAAGTTCTGTTATTTGCAAGTTAAGAAATTTGGATTTACGCATTTAACGTATAATAATACATCATATAATGTGTTTAACGCTATAGATGCTGAAGTATTACGTAGACCCGAACTGCTTAAAGTGCCAATGAACATCAGTTGGATGGGTATGGGTGAACCCTGGTTTGAGTTGCGGAACATTGAATTAAGTACCCGTAGACTTTTGAATAGATATGCAGATATATTTGATATTGAAGGGATTGATATCGCAACTACAATGCCTTGTATCAGTTATAATGACATTGGCAGTCTGCACCGTTTAGATAAACAACTACATAATACTGAGATCCGTTTAACAAGTAAGCCTACTAATAGGACTAATATTAGGATATTTTATAGCCTACATTCATTAGACCCATATGTGCGCAATAAACTAATACCTAAAACAGTATATTTACACGCATCTCTCTCGTACCTGGAAGAATTAAATAAAGAGTTTAACGTAATATACCATTATATGTTTCTTGATGGTATTAATGATACAGATAAAGATGTAGAGGCACTGTGTAAATTTGGTGAAAGTCACAATGTCAGGATACTACGCTATAATAAATGTCATGGTAGTACTTTCAATGAGTCTCCTAGGTTCATGGAGATAATTGAAAAACTAAATAAAAAGATACAAATTAAAGTCCAGGTTTCACCAGGCAGTGAGATAAGTGCTGCCTGTGGAATGTTCTTAATGAAATATGCTAAAGGTTCAGAATGAAAACTCCTTTTATACTACTAAACGATGGGCGTCCCTGGTATAAGCAACTCATTACTGGTGTGTTCGGTGCAATATATCTTCTAGTAGGTATGTCTGCATTAGGTATATTTGCATTAGGTGTTTATGGTCTAGGAACAGCAATCATATGTAATTTATCAGAGGTGTGGATACGTATCGTACAATATATACTACTATGTGTCGCATTGGTAGCGTTTGTTTTTATAAGAGAGTGGGCTGAAAGTGGTAAGAAAGAATATATGTCTCAGTCAAGATTGACAGATATGTAGTTGCGCTATTGCCTTTATTTTCACAAAAGAAATTAATTATCTTGCTAGTGTGTTTAACACGTATAAAACGGAGTAATTATGAAAACTATTGTTGAAAAACCTACTGCATATTTATGGAAAGAGTGCTTAAGTAGAGAAGCTACACGAATTGATGATAATAGCTATAGGATAAATGAAGCGTATGCTAGGGTATTTGAAAAAGGTGACCCTTACGTAGGTACTATCACTGAACTTCATGTATACTGTACTTCACCTACACAATTCCAGATAACTAGGAGAAAACTGTCCACTAAAGTGAATAAGTCTTCGTATTGGCGGACTACACGGAGATTAGTCATAGATCTAGACAAAGTTCAGATCTATGACATTAAAAAGAGTGGTAAAAATACTGTTTGTAGAAATTGCACGTATTCACTACAAACGTATAACAGTTATATGAAAGAGATACTTGTAGATATTATAGGTGCTGAGGCTCTAGCACTTTTTGATATCAAGTATGGTCATCTACACATGCTCGACAGATACAAATCAGCATGGCGTGGGGAGACTCTTAAAGATGTACTTAAAAGAGCTAAGTTACCTACAAACAAAAGTGTAGTTAGGGCATTGGGTGCACTACTAACAAGGTCTTACAATGTCACTAATGATAGATGGGGTCCTGATATGTGGGGTGATCAACCGTATCTACCGGACTTAACGGTGTTAAGTTTTATTTGGTATGTTGTTCAGGATGTCAATATATTTGTACAATGCTTGTCGAGCTGGCGGCGTGATACCCACATACAGCATGGTGTTAAACCTAACAAAAGGATGTTTCGTAAATTTTACCAAGGACTGGATAGAAATCAAAAAGTGCAATTCAGTAATTCTCTAATACATGATGTATTCCTAATACCTGACACTTTGCACATGATCTCAAATAATTCAATAGACATAAATACGACACTTATTGCAGATAAAACAATCGGAGGCATACATGATATTGCAAACACTTTCAGAAGAGCGCCTGTACACCAAGCTAGTGTAGATACTACAATATCTCGAGTAGTGCTTGAGTTTAAGAAATTAGATTACTTACATGATGTCGAGTTACCTACTGGTCTAAAGCTTGAATATCCGGGTGATCGGACAGTATTAGAAGAGTATGGAGAACGGCACCACAACTGTGTTGGCTCGTATGCTGGTAGAGTTGAAAGAGGTGATAGCATTGTGCTTGGTGTGTACAGAGAGCATGTCCATATGTATACGGCTGAAATTGATGTACGGGAAAGAAGACTTATACAACTACGTGGTGTATGTAATGCAGATGCTCCTAAAGAAGAAGAAGCTATTGTCCAAGCGTATATAGCTGAAGCATGTAATAAAAACAATTTACAGCCTTCAGATGTGCGGGTACTACCAGACAACATATGATCAATCTCCAGGAAGGTAAACTTAATTTATTAATCGACGGGCAATTTGGCAGCACTGGAAAAGGATTATTTGCACATTATATCGGAGTGAATAGCCATATTGATATATAGCTATAAGTAATGCTAGTTCTAATGCTGGACACACATTCTATAAACATACTTATCATAATGTACCTGATAGGAAATGTATAGTTAAACATCTACCTGTCAGTGGTATAGTAAATAAAAGAAGTACTATATATCTTTGCGCTGGATCAATTATAGACCCTGATGTTCTAATAGATGAGATTATACATAATGATGTTGATCCTAACAGAGTATTTATACATCCTAGAGCCGCTATTATTGAAAAAACAGATATAGAAACTGAAAAAAGCGGAGGTGTTAAAAGTATAGCTTCAACTATGAGTGGGGTAGGTAGTGCGTTAGTGCGAAAGATAAACAGGAATGCTACACTAGCTAAAGACCACCTTAAGTTACAGAAGTTCATAGCTGATATTAATGTGCAAAGGCTTTTAGATGAAGGATGTACGGCTTTTATGGAAGTCCCTCAGGGTATGGATCTGTCACTAAATCATGGTTTTGCGTACCCTTATTGTACGAGTAGAGACATCACACCAGCGGCTGCAATGAATGATGCGTTAGTGCATCCAAAATATATAGGCGCCATTGCTGTAACGTTACGTACTATGCCTATTAGAGTAGGTAATGTTGTTGAGGATGGTAAGGAAGTTGGGTATTCGGGGCCATTCTATAACGACAGTGTTGAAACAACATGGAGAAAGCTGAGAATTGCGCGAGAGTACACAACTAGGACTAAACGTGTACGTAGAGTTGCATCCTTCTCACATACACAGTATCACAAGATGTTACATGTCATGCAACCAGATTATGTATTGCTAAACTTCTGTAATTATCTTAAACGTAAAGAGCTTGAGAAGTTACTTAGTTCTTTAAAAGAAGTAACACATTTAGGGTTTGGGCCCACATACTATGAAATACGAGAATTATGAATGGTGCACATATACATATGATGACATGACATCAATAGTAGACGAAGAATATGCACACATGAGTATTGAAGAGACACAAATGCGTGCACGAGAGGTTGAACCTACGTTTTTTGAATATGTGTTATCAAGTATGCGGCCTACTGACACGGTGTCTATAGAATATGACGAGGATGCAATAGCAACTACTAATTTTCGTATACTCAATACTTAGAGAGAGAAAATGCATCAAAAACTAATTAGGACATAACTAATTGTAATAAAACCAAGGGAGTGCATAATGAACGCAAAATTTGTAGCAAAGTGTAAACGAGAGTTGGTTAGAAATAACCACAAAGGCGATTGGGATAAGTACAAACCAACCAGAAAACAACTTATACAGGAAATAAGCTGGCATAACGCAAAACTCCATGCCGCTGTTTTAGGCGACGGGACAACAGAAGAAATAATGGAGCTTGCCGCGGACATTGCTAACTTGTGTGAAAAAGCTTTTGATATGGCACAATCCCACAAGGAAACAACGGTTCCTGTAAGAGATTATTATGGGGACTTGATAGGTTATGAAGGTGATTGGAAATAAGGATGATGATGTATGCATACACTTAGAAAAGCATGGCTTACAGAGATAAGTGACGAAGTATTTTCACTGACCTTAGAAAGTGACGACCCTGAAGTAGAATGGATGCAAGTACACGCATCTAGCCACACGTTTCCTAAAGAACCTTCTGAGAGACATCCTCTTAGACACACACTTTGTATATCAACATTGGCACAACATGATGTTAATATATTGGCGCAGGCATTAGATATACGTAGAACTGATAAATGAAGTGGTATTCATCCAAAGGATCTTCGCCATTCAGGAATGTCTACAGTTGTACCAGCGAGTTCGTGAGAACAGTCACTTAAAAACTGTATCTTACCGTCAGTAATGAAACTATGACAAACGCGGCATTTAAACTCTGATTCTTCTTTTCCTTCAGATTTTAGCTTGTCGTTGTAAGTACACCAACAGTCTTGGGGAGTTCTGTTCGAGGCATAGTGACCACTTCGTATTAATAGCGATGGAGTGAATGTGGGTTTATCATAACTGCAATTCCATCGCCATTTGCATTGTGCCTCACCATTTACCCAAATTTGATGACTTTCATTACATCCAGGACAATAAAATAACAGACTCCCATCATTGAGTATATTAAAGAGACCCTCAACTTTACTCATGTTAACATCCTGATGTAGCTTTTTGTTAAAGAAGCAGCACGGGTTTTCCTCCACACACCATCACCTTTAACACTGTCTCTTTCACCCTTCCCGTTGGTGTTACCTTCAATAGTCTTGATAATTGACTTGACAGTTTTTTGATCTTCAGTAACAATACCTATATGTGAAAAGTCAAACACGACAAAGTCACCTTTCTTAGCAAGTGCTTTTTCAGTAAGCACTGTTAGATTGTTTTTACGAGCCCACTTCTCCCAGCCAAAAGCACTAGCATCTTTACAACGCCATTTAGCTATAGTTTGAGGAGTAAGATCCAGTAACCGCTGAGTGTCAGGTAGTTTCACCCATTCTTTTAATACCCAACAAGTGAATGCCGCACACCATGGCCATGACCCTGGGGTTAGCCACGTAGCTTCTTGATACTTGACGACGTCTTTACCAGTGTTATTATTTCCGGCACCTTCGCGCACACCTACTTCTTTTTCAGCTATCGCTACTAACGTTGAAAGAGCTACTAGTTTTCCATCACTCATATGTGTATCCTCTAGATACTACCTGTATATTTGGATCTACTAAGACGTTCGGAAAATCATCTTTTATATGCTTATCTTCTTTTCTATACTGCTTCCAAGGGAAATGCCCAAACACACGCACAGCATAATATGCCATTGAACTAGTGAACTTTAGCCCGTTAGTGTATAATGAGATGTCCTTAAAAATAGTATCGTATACTTTTTTATCTTTATCAGCTAAATAGAGAGCTCCGTCTGAAGTTAAGTATGTCCTATACTTATATGCGAAGTCGTGGAATGCAGCAGTGATCAGGAGTACATCAACAGGAGCTATTATTGGCCATAAGAATTTAGGTATTGATGCTCCGTCAAAAATAAACCCTTCAGGAAGTAATAGTGTTACATCTAAGAAAGGGACATAGAAAAAGTAATCTTCAGTTATCTGATATTCAACTTTTCTAGTAAACCACTTGTATCCTCGAACATACCAATCTTCATCACGTGTATTAGGTACGAGGGCCCTAAAACTCGGAGTTTGAAAGCATTGGTTTGGGTCTATTAGTGTATTTTGTACGCCACTCATCGCAGTCCTCTTTAACGTCTATATTGAAGGACCTCCAGCTACCTAGATGTCCGAATACAAGATGGTCCCTAGCACATAACGTTATAAGATTATCTGGGTCTAACTCTAACTCTGCATTTCTGCTAAACGGCACTATATGGTGTACTTGCAACTGTTTAGTACTCCCGCACATAGCACATCTAGGATTAAAAGTGACATACATGTTTCTAATTTTAGTCCATTCTGGAGACCTATCATTATCAATACGTTTTACGACATGTTCTCGTAAAAATGCCGAGTGTTCAAGGAATGATAATATCTGCTCTTTCATTTGGACCCTCTACTCTCTCACTTGGGGTAGTATTAAATGCTTCAAGGTCCTTTCGAGCCTTAGCTTTCATTATTTCTACTTCTATTTGGATTTTAGCTAATTCAATAGCTATCATCCCTTTTAATTCAAAGTATTTTAAAACGGCCCTTTTTATGATGTATACACCGGCCAGTAGTAATGCAAATATTGCTCCTATGTATTGATCACCACCTGATACCATATGTTCAGATAATCTAACTATGTCTATTGGGCTGACATCTTTCGTGGCCATAGCTACAATTTCACTAGTCTCCAATTTACTATTGGCATACGCATTGATAGCATCAGAAACTGTTTGATAGATAAATCCCGCACCCACACCTACAGTAGTTAGTGTATACTCAGAAGAAGTTTTCCCTTTTTCAATTAGTGATTGCGCCATGATATTCTCTTTTATAAGGTCAATGCAATAGTAGCTGCTATAGATGCTAATGTAGTTATAGTACTCATCATAGTGTCAATCTGTTGTGCTTGAGGATTTACTAATAATTGTGTAATCCGTGTATTAGCTAGTATAGCCTGTTGATCAAATGCTTCAAACAACATCTGCTCTACTGGAGAGAACTCAGTCCAATGCGCTATCACTACTCCCTGAGCCTTCACATAACTATCAGCAGCTAATACCCATAAGTATTTAATGTCAGTTATAGTTATCACACCAGCTTTTACATCAGAAATAGCATCAAACCTATTTATAATTAACGATATAGATGACTGCACTGACTGTAATGCAATCAACTCTTCTGAAGTGAATCTATGTCGGTTAGCAGTAATTAAACTAACAACATCAACATACTGTTCTCTTAGGACTAAAATCTCTGAGACAGTCATTAATGCATCAATAGTGTATTGCTGCTGAGGTGGTGTAGCACATGATGAGAATGACAACATACTTACTAATACACACACTAGTATCGCGGACTTCCTATATGCACTTGACATAATTTTCACCTTTACTCGTTGTTATGGAACGACTGGTACACTGTTTTTTAGTGTAAACACTGATTCCTTGACATCGATGTCACTTGTAGTGTCAGGATCCTCACCATGAGAAGAGGTGATTTTCACTGTGTAGTTACCGTTTTCCCATCCTTCACCTGTCTTGATAACACAATAAAATCTACCCGCATCAACAGGATCAGTAGGTACTTTTAGTAAAGATCCTGATGCCGTAGGCTGTACAACCTCCAATCCGTCCGGCCCCTTAGTAATATACGTATGTACACTTGGGTCAAAAGTAGTGTACCCTTTAAAAGGCTCAGCTTTAGAGAACTGAACTTCAATCAACAAAGGTGATCCTGCATCTACTGTAATCATATTGATTTAACCTTTGTTCGAGTTATAAACAGTAATTTACTGAATATCCGTGTAAGTATAAATTTTCGGATACACGTATTGATACTGATATATGTTTTACCTGTAACATCAGTCTCTACTAAACTCCGTATATTTATAGATTCAATCATAGTCGTCTTCCTGATATTAATGCAGTAGTGTACTCTCTAACTCGTACTATAGCACTTACAAAATACTCAACCGAAACTTTGACCAAAGCTGAGAATCCGTATCCTCTAGTAATTAAAGTAGCTTTCTGTCCTAAACCCTTAGTAATTATATTCATACACGTTCTCTCTTCGTTACATTTTCCATTGAAGGAGTTGTGTTATTGAATAGATTGAATCTAGCTATTTCAGTTGTATTGTCAGCCGCGTAAAAAATCATCTGATTGCTAACAATATTCCACTTACCACCTTCAATACCTTTAATAAAGGAAACATCAAGTAATAATTGAGAAGCTGATGCATGTTCCCAAATAGCGTTAGCAGTATCTACAACGGTTGGTACAGTTATAGAGGAAACATCAGCTTTATAGTCGTCCTTATTTATATACGAATCTAATGCACCATGTACACTAGCTTCATCAATTGTACCACCAACAGCACCACTATTGATAGCTTCACCTACTGTACCTTCATCATTAAAATCTGCGGCTGTTTTATTTAATAGATATTCTGGTATAGTTTCTAATGCTAATAAATGATTTTCAAGTATAGTCATATTAGATTCGTTATACAATGTACCATACCCTTCAGCATAAAATTCACCACCTGTACACGACGCATCTAGTACAATTTCACCGCCACGCAGATTTAGTTCAATTAAACACCCTTCAACAGCATTAATAAATGTAATAATACCACTGTCTACATCTAAAGAAACAATTGTATCAGTTGCATTTTGCAAATCTATTACTGTAAAGTCACCTTCTACAACAATTTCTATACCTGAAAAAGTTTCCCCTGGGGCTATTTTCAAAATACCTGTTATTCGACCACCTGTTATTTCACCAGATAACCCGTCAATGTCTTTCAGATAACAATTTTTAAATAACACTCCTGTCCCTGTAAATGCTCCTGTAACCTGTACATTTTCAAATATAGTATTTGTATATGATCCACCATCCGTATGAATTATGTCTTGGAAAAGTGATAGGCCTTTGAGATGGTGATTTAATACAGGGTATATACACGTGACTTCTCCTGTTAATTCACAGCCAACTAATATCCCTTCATTAGCAGGTGCATAAAATATAGTAAATGCATCAGCTAAATTATTTACTGGGTACGCTTGTGTTCCTATAGGATAAGTAGTACCTGCAATACCATTGTTAGTGTCAATATGCACATAACTCTCAAATGCAGTATTAGCTAATGATTTTCCTGTGGTTCCTAATAGTACATGATTTACAAGAGGCTCATCCCAAACAGCTTGGGATATCATCGATTTAGTTATCATACCTTCTGTATCTAATACTGTACCACCTGTGGTACCAAACAGATCACCCATGCCTTTTATGATGATATTTCCTTCAGTATCTGTCTCATCTACAAATAAGCGCCCTTGTGCAACCATGAAACTTACAACAGTGCCAGGGGTCTCGATATGAGCTAAGTGCATAGCGCCCTGGTAATTCCATATACCTAATGCAATACATGTATTAACATTTATAGTAGGTTTGCCTATACCAGGAACACCATCATAGCAGTTGTATAGATTAGTATCACCATTATTAGTTAAAGAAGATACGCCAAAGAACATACAATCATTGGCTGTTAAACTCACATTAGTTAAACTTGTAATAAAACAATCTTGTGCACTAATAGCTGATGTATCGTCAAGTATGCCAGTTATATTACAATCTGAAAAAACACATTTATTTAAACGAGTATTGTTAAATGTTAGAACAGTAAACTTCCTACCTAGTCCTTTAAATGTGTATTCACTATAGTCACCGTCTATAAATGTAAAATCAGAATGCATCTTGAATGCTGATATTCCTGTAGATGCAGCTATCACTAAAGCGTCAGTCATGTTATTTACCGGACGCGATTCTGTACCAAATGGGAATGACG
>Ga0100380_10002388_pt1 | contig 20328 bp, 15 predicted proteins | sample CryGeymeta201504_FD_80417 | JGI IMG/M metagenome (GOLD analysis project Ga0100380, IMG submission 80417) | Groundwater microbial communities from Crystal Geyser aquifers in Utah, USA - Crystal Geyser metaG 2015-04 | ecosystem: Environmental > Aquatic > Deep subsurface > Groundwater | place... | reverse complement strand
TAGCCGATGGCTACTTTGTTATTCCATATACCTTGGGTGAATACTTGGCGGATGATATTCGTACAGGCACCATCCCTACAGATAGCGAGTCCTTTGATCAGGCTGAAGCAGCAGTAAAAGAACGCATCGAATTCCTCATCAATAACCCAGGAAATAAGTCGGTTGACTCTTTCCATAGAAGATTGGGTAAAATCATGTGGGATAAATGTGGAATGGCTCGTAATGCAGATGGATTGAAAGAAGCCATCGAAGAAATTCGTGCACTTCGAGAAGAGTTCTGGAAAGATGTAAAAGTTCCAGGAACAGCCGATTCATATAACCCAGAATTAGACAAAGCTGGTCGTGTGGCCGACTTCCTAGAACTGGGAGAATTGATGTGCCGTGATGCTTTGTATAGAAACGAATCATGTGGTGGTCACTTCCGTGAAGAATACCAAACGGAAGAAGGTGAAGCCTTAAGAAATGACAACGAGTTCGCGCACGTTGCAGCTTGGGAATACCAAGGAGATAGCGCGCCAATCCTTCATAAAGAGGAGTTGGTATTCGAAAATGTACAACTGACTCAAAGGAGTTACAAATAATTCAAAAGGAGAAAGCGCATGAACTTGACATTAAAAGTGTGGAGACAGCCGAATAATAATAGCGAAGGAAACTTCGAAGCATATCAGGCAAAAGACATTAGCGAAGACATGTCATTCCTCGAAATGCTGGACGTGGTAAACGAACAGCTAATCGATGATGGTATCGACCCAGTAGCTTTTGACCATGATTGCCGTGAAGGGATTTGCGGAATGTGTTCATTGTTCATCAACGGACGAGCACATGGACCATTGCACGGAGTTACGACCTGCCAATTGCATATGCGTAGCTTCACTGATGGCGACGAAATCGTGATCGAACCTTGGAGAGCTGGATCATTCCCAGTGGTTAGAGACTTGGTTGTGGACCGTTCAGCCTTCGATAGGATTCAACATAGTGGAGGATATGTTTCTGTTAATACAGGAGCGGCACAAGATGCTAACGCTATTCTTGTTTCGAAGCCAAATGCAGATGAAGCATTCGAAGCAGCGACTTGCATTGGCTGTGGAGCTTGCGTGGCTGCGTGTAAAAATTCATCGGCCATGTTATTTGTTGGAGCAAAGGTTTCTCAATATGCTTTGCTACCTCAAGGAGAACCGGAAAGAGAAAAACGTGTATTGGCCATGGTCAACCAAATGGATGATGAAGGCTTTGGAGCATGTACCAATACCGGTGCTTGTGCTGCAGAATGCACAAAAGAAATCCCATTGTCAGTCATAGCAAGACTTAACCGTGAATATTTGCGGGCATCATTGATTACAAAAGACTAAGACTGTTTAAGAAATAAAAAAAAGCCCATCGATTCTTCGGTGGGCTTTTTGCTTTGAGCTAGGCCTATTACCTTTGCACCCCGTGAAAAACATCCTCTGTTTAGGTCTTCTTTTCTGCTTGACATTTCTTCATGTCAATGGCCAAGCCATTCCTGAACTAGAAACTGACTCACTGAAGTTCCGTTCCATCCACATTCCGTTGGAAATTAGCATTTCCTGTGAACAGCAGAAATACCAGCTGAGTTGGTTCACAGAGCAGCTTGACAGTGCTGATCTACCAAAACAATTACTTTTCAAAGGATACCGCTACGATGAAGGAGACACGAATAAAATTGCCTATAGAACCGTACGAATTGACTCCGCTCAGCTCTATGGTTCTCCCTATATCTGGATTGGCTCACCCGGTTTCTATTATTTAGAGTTTATAGATAGCAGTAAACGTATCATCTATTCCAGTGATCAAGTATTAATCGAGCTCTGCGCACGTTTTCAGCTACCTGACAAATATACTATTCATACAGGAAAATACTTAAAGCCTCTATACTCACAAAATATTGAACGCATCGATTTGGTTATTTTTGATGCCCAAGGTGATGAGGTATTTTCTACCAAAGACCCTAATTTTAAATGGGATGGGCGGCATCAAGAGACCGGAGAACCTTGTCTACCGGGCAGCTATTTCTATCATTGTGATATTGTGGAAAGGAAAGCCGGAATGCCTGTTAAAAAGAATATTACTGGAATCATCGAATTAAGTCATTAGACATGTTCACAGGAATTATTGAAGACTTAGGAAACATTGTTGAGGTGAAACATGAAGGCGGAAATATCCATTATACCGTTGCATCTGCACTCAGTAATGAATTGAAGATTGATCAAAGTATCGCTCATGATGGTGTCTGTTTAACCGTTGTAGCACTTGATTCTACCAATTCAACACATACGGTTACCGCCATACACGAGACCTTAGAGAAGACCAACCTCAAATCGTGGCAGATTGGGCGTAAAGTGAATTTAGAGCGCTGCATGATCATGAATGGTCGTCTTGATGGCCATATTGTACAAGGTCATGTCGATCAAATTGCCACCTGCATTGGAAAGGTAGACCAAGATGGAAGTTGGCTCTTCACTTTTCAGCACGGAGATTCCGGACATGTAACGGTCGATAAAGGAAGTATTTGCATCAATGGAGTAAGCCTAACGGTAGTCAACTCACAATACGACCGCTTTTCAGTAGCCATCATTCCCTATACTTACGAGCATACGGTATTCCATCAAATAAACGTAGACGACGTAGTCAATCTGGAGTTCGATATCATCGGCAAATACGTAGAGAAGATGATGCGCCGATAAAGGGTTGGAAGGGGTTTTGGGTTACAGGTTAGGGCAAATTTGGATGTCTAGTGATAAGTACTGAGCACTTATAAACGCGGACGAACCTGAATCCATCCTTTTTCGATAGCCAGGTTAATCAGCTGAGTTGCATTGCGTGTATTGGTTTTACTCAACAAATTTCTTCGGTGGGTTTCAACAGTATAAGGCGAAATGAATAGTTTCTCGGCCATCTCAGCACTGGGGAGGCCTTCATAAATAAGATTCAATATTTCTTTTTCGCGACGGGTTAGCACCACCTCAGAACTCTTTTCGGCTTTTTTCTGATTGATAATTCGTATGATGTCTGAACTAAAGTACCCCTCACCTGCCTTCACTTTTGCTATGGCAATTTTAAGTTCCGATTTTCCAGAATTTTTTAACATGAAACCATGAACCCCAATATCCACCAAGGGCAAAACGATGTCTGCAGTATGATGCATGGTCAGCACAATAATTTTTACCGAAGGAAAACGTCTCAGAATTTCAATGCTGGCCTCCTCTCCATTCATAGTAGGCATGCTCAGGTCCATCAAAATAACATCGGGTAATTTTTGTTCGAGTAAATCGATCAATTCTTTCCCATTTTTTGCAATGCCACTGATTTGAACATCACGGTCATGCTGAAAAATTGAAATTAATCCATCTGAAAACATCTGGTGATCGTCGGCGATCATTATTTGGGTTGCGCTGCTCATAAGGGTATTTCTATGATAAAGGTAAATCCATGTCCGGGGGTGCTATCGAGCGTACTTCGTCCATTAATTTTTTGCACCCGATTCTCTATGCTCAGTAGGCCCAATCCTCCTTTTACTTTCGAGGATATTTTATCCATTCCAAGGCCATTATCTTCGTATGAAAAACTTATAAATCCATCCGAATGGGTTAATTGAATGTGTACTTCACTGGCTTCGGCATGCTTTAGCGTATTGCTAAGCAGCTCTTGTATGATGCGGTATAACTCCACCTCAAAAGGGGCGAATACATCGGCATCAATTTGATTATCCATAAAATGAATCTCTAATCCATTCTTGGCACTTAATGCGTCGATGAGCTCTTGTACTGCTCGCTTTAAGCCAAATTTACTGATCGCTCCGGAGTGCAAATCATGGGATATTTTCCGCACCTCATCCACCGCCTCATCTAACATCTGGGTGGCCAATTCATAGGAATTCTTTTGCTTTTCTTGTAGCTTTCGAATCTCCTCCTCCATGGTTGAAAAATGGAGTTTTACGGTAGAGAGAATACTGCCCAAACGATCATGCAGGTCACGCGCAATACGCTGCCTTTCATCGTCCTGTCCTTTTAACATGGCATCAATACTTTTCAACTCTTGCTCTTGCATCAGCTCTTTGATGCGACCGTCCTTAAGCTCAACTTCCTTCTCAGCAAGCCTTTTGGTCTTATTCCTGTTTTTTACCACCAATACGGAGAGCGCGAATAAGAGCAGACAAAGACTCGCCATTAAAATCAGTTGGAATCGTCGCTTCTGTAGTTCCGCTTCTTGTTTCAATAACGAAAGTGATTTGGCCTCATTCTGAAACTTCTGTTCAGCATCTATCATAGCCTTTATGCGGGCTGCGTCCAATAGGCTATCGTTGAATACTTGATAAATCTTGAGGAATTGATAGGCCTGAAGACTGTCTCCTCTCCGATCGAAATAACGCGACAATTCCTTAGCGGATGCTTTTATGGAGGATGGGTTTTCTAATGAATAAGCTAATTCTAAGGCCTGCTTAAGTTTTGTAGGAATGGAATCTTCTTGCCCTATTTGCTCATAGTAACTCGCCCATTGTTGGTAACTCATTAAACGAATGCTTGGATCTTCGTAGGCGTTCAAATACCTGTCGAGCCGCCTAAGTGAGTTCAACCAGGCTGACTGGCGATTTTCGACTTCAGCAATATTTCCTTCCAATAGATAGAGGTAGGCAATCTCTGCTGTATCACCGAAAGCCATTAAATGCTGATAGGCCAAATCTAAAAACAGTTTGGCTTCTTCCAATTTTCCATTTTCAAGATTGATAGTGGCTAAATTCAGGGCTAAATCACTTTGTCCTTTTCTCGCAAAGCGTTTCTCATCTGCCAAATTGCCAAATAATCGATAGGCCTCCAGAAAATAGCGCTGCGATTGCTCCAAATCACCTAAGGAATAGTAGAGGGACGCCACATTATTCAACGAAGAGGCTCGACTTAAAGCATCTTCTCCCCTATCCGCTAAATCTAAAGCACGAAGCTGGTAGAACAGCGAACGTTCAAAATCGCCCTGTTCTTGATAGCAAATTCCCAATCGTCGGTAAGCCGCCCCCTTGGCCAAACTATCGCTCGAATGACCTTGAACGAACTCGAGTAATGAAGCAATTCTATCCAACTGTACTTGCTCTTTACCCGTCTCATCGATGCGCAATAATTCCTTCTCCCATGCTTTTTCTTGAGCAGAAAGCACGGCAGCTCCAAACAGAACCAAAAGTAGAAGAGTTAAAACCCGAAGCATTAAGGAAGCATATAGAACCAGCCGCTCTTTAAGTAATCATTTGCATGGTTTAATGGCGCCAGGTCTAATACAATGGAACAAGGTGCTGCAAACGACATAGCGTTGGCACCGCTTAAGAGGATGCTCGCTGAATCTTGAGACTTAGGACCTGGAGCAATCTGAACAAAAAGTATGGCCTGTGGTCTGTTCGTTTGACTCGCAGCAATGCTCACTGAACTTATCTGAAATAAATAATGAGGCGTGGACTTATTTTTAATTTCCAAACTTACTGTAAAATCCTGTCCTGGACCATTGCGCAAAATGCTGAAGCTGCTCAAATAAAGATCATCTAACAAGCCTTCATTGACCGGAATAAAAGGCGTACCAACCTCCTTATTGGGTGGGGGGAATTTAGTCGTTTTGATAATTCCTCCTCCACGCAAAGAGAGTGGAGAACCTGCCGCGATATGAGCCAATTGCGCTTCATTGAAACCACCCAAATGACCCGCCGCTGGTTGAATGGAGCTGAAGGTTTCACAGGTATTGGTAGGATTTAAGTTGGCTTCAAAATATTGGGTTAATGGGTCATAATGCAATGGCCCCGTAGTACCTGGATGACCATTAAAAGATGCCGTAACGGAATAGTTATCATTCTCGATAGAATGACCGAATTGTAAGAATGAAAGTTGTGCCATAGTTGGAGTAAGTTATTTTATTCATTTGACGCATGCAAATTGCAAATATTCAAAATGAATTAACTACTCAATTACCATGAGATTTTAATTGCCAATTTAAAAGTTCCAATAACCAAGTTCTGAGGAATGTTATATGGACAATTTGCCGTGAAGCTCCCCAATTCCCCGCATAATGGAGTTTGGGCGCGAATTTATGATCCTTTAAAAAATATGGACTATGGAATTTCCTTATTGGAATTTAAAGGGAACTAAAATGAATTAACCATTTACTCCCCACTAAACTTCCCCTTTTGTCTGTCCATTTTCCTTAAAATCCATATACATCCAAATGAGGCGGGCTGCAGCGCTGCGGTTGGGTTCCCATTGTTCTGCGCGAATATTCATTTGGCGCTTTAGTTCCTTTAAGCGAACACCTTTCATATCGAAAATCTCAGCAAAACCTTGTTGAACCACCAAGTCTTCTAGCGGGAAAACATCTTTGCGGCACATCCCAAAAATCATCAACATCTCTGCTGTCCATTTTCCTACCCCTTTAATTTGGGTGAGGAAATTGATTAGGTCAACATTGAGCATGTCATCGAGCATTTCATCCGTCACTTGGTTTTCAAGCCAGAAGCGCGAAATATTTTGCATATAAGTTGATTTTTGTCCGGATAAACCAGCTTCTCGAAAATCTTCAAATGGCATATCTAAGACATCCTGAGGCGTAGGTTTCTCCTCTGGAAATCGTTTGAGGAATCGACCATGAATGGTCGCACCAGCAATACCAGAAACTTGCTGAAAGGCAATTGCTCGCAGCATATAATTAAAATAGTTAGGATGAGGGGATAGCTCATCTAGATCAAACTCATGAACGGCATTATGAAATACAGGGTCATGCTTAAACAGGGAATTAGGCATACACGAAAATAACGCAAGGAGTGTGAATATTTAACGCTTTCAATTTCAAAGCAAGTTTTTAGAACCCCTTTAGTCACAAGGATTAGCGCAATTTCATCCATCTATTCGCTAGTGAAGATTGACTAGAAACCATGATGAAGAATTCTCCCAAAATGACGACCCAATTCCGAAATGGAAAAAATTCCCCACTATTCATTGGATTCTTCAAAATGGTTGGGTCAAAACTTTGCTAGGTAACATTTGGTGAAATCCGGGAAGTTTTGATTCAAATTTAAAATTGAGATATGCACAATCAGTGGTGAATAATTTTCGGTGGATATCGACGAATTAAGGAGTGAAGTGCCTTAAAATAAGCTTAGTTCCTTGGCTTTGGGGGAAGGTTAAAAGTGAATTCAGACAGGGAGAAAGAGAAATTCAAACGTAAGAAACAGTGAGTGTGGTGCTAGGGCTAATCAAGAATGAGAAACAGGGTAACTTCGCTCTCACTCTCCGCACTCTAAACTAAAAAAGCCAGCTAAATTAGCTGGCTTTTTTTTTCGGTAGCGGGACTAGGACTCGAACCTAGGACCTTCGGGTTATGAGCCCGACGAGCTACCACTGCTCCATCCCGCACTGTGGTTATTCCCTTTTGGGAGTGCAAATATAATGCTCTTTCTTTGCAGTGCAAATAAAACTTAGAAAAATGGCAAATCACCGGGCAGGATATATCAGCATCATAGGAAAACCAAACGTAGGAAAGTCAACATTGCTCAATGCCATGATGGGTCACAAGATGGCTATCGCTACACCCAAGGCCCAAACGACCCGTCATCGAATCTTTGGAATTATTAATGGCGACGACTACCAAATGATTTTATCCGATACCCCAGGAATCATCGATCCGGCCTATAAACTGCAACAATCCATGATGCATTTCGTGGATGAGAGCATCGTGGATGGCGATGTGGTGCTTTTAATTATCGAAGCCGGACAGAAAGAATTGGGTGAAGAGGTAGAGAAAAGACTGAAACGAATCAAACAACCGCTTTTCCTTGTCATCAATAAAATTGACCTACTCGAACAAGAAGAGGTCATTGCCTTGGTAGAAAAGTGGAGAGAAAAGGACATTGCCGAACGTATTCTCCCTGTCTCTGCCTTGAATAAGTTTAATACCATCGAGCTGAAGAATTTACTCATCAATGTTCTTCCTGAGAGTCCGGCTTATTTCGACAAAGACCAATACACCGATAAAAACGACCGTTTCTTTGCTTCAGAAATTATCCGGGAGAAAATCTTCCAACGCTATAAGAAAGAGATTCCTTATTCCTGTGAAGTGGTAGTGAATTCCTTTAAAGAGGGCGATAAGCTACTTAAGATTCAAGCAGACATCCTGGTTGAGCGTGATTCACAGAAAGGGATTTTGATTGGCGCTAAAGGTGCTGCATTGAAGAATACGGGAACAGCTGCACGAAAGGACCTAGAAAACCATTTTGGAAAACAGGTCTATATCGAACTTTTTGTAAAAGTGAAAGCCAATTGGCGTAACGACCAGAAATTCTTAAAAGAATTCGGTTACGAAGAATAAGGAAGGAGGAAATAAAAAGTACTGCCCTTCCCTATCTCGCTTTCCACCCCAATCTTACCCTTATGGGCTTCGATAATTTCACGAGCAATAGCAAGTCCGAGACCGGTTCCTTTCGTCTTATCAAACTTATTGCGCTGGTATTTTTCAAAAATACGGGCTAATAAATCCTCCTCGATACCCGGACCAAAATCGCGGACACTGAACATGAGCTTCGCCCCTTTTTTGCTCACGCGTAACTCAATATGTCCTTTTTCATCTGAATAACGAGCGGCATTCGTAAGAAGGTTATTCAATACCCAGGTAATCTTTTCAAGGTCTACCTCCAGTTCAGGCAATTCCGCTTCAAAAATTCTATCAATCACCAACTCTCTGCTCTCAAGTATAGCCTTAATCGTGGAAATACTATGATTTACCAGCTCTTCTGCACTTATTTCTTCTTTGAGTAAACGAATTTTACCTGTTTCTATTTGTCCTAAATCAAGAAGCTCATTGACCATACTGAGCAAGCGTTGATTCTGAGACTGCAGCGTGCTCAGGAGATTACGCTGCTCTGCATTCAGCTCACCAACCTTCGGATTCTTCATCAGGTCGAGGCTGATATTCATCGCGGAAATCGGGGTCTTGAACTGATGGGAGAGAGTCGCCATAAAATTCGTCTTGGCCATATCTAACTCTCTAAAATCGGTGATATCGTAGAAGATGATTACGCGGCCCGCTGAATTCTGATTCTCCTCGCCCGAGAGAGACCCCACGCTGACTTCTTCTTTGTGATAATATTTGGTTCTATTGCCAATACGTGCACTAAAATTAAAAAGCGATGCTCCCTTTTGATCCGGACGCGATAACAAAGCTTCCTTGCTAAAATTAATCGGCTGAATATCCTGAATCCGAATCCCCAAAATGGCCATTCTAGGCAGACCAAAAAGCACCTCTGCCTGTTCATTCATCCAAATGACTAACCCCTCTTCATCGGTCACTATAATGGCCTCATTGAGGTGATCTATAATGGTCTCTATCCGTTTTTTCTCCTTCACCATTTCGGTGATATTCATTTGCTCGTAATGGTCCAATTGATTGGCCATTCGATTAAAAGCATTGGCAATCATTCCGAATTCATCACTTTTATTCAGTCCCTCCATACGTTGACTGAAATCTTTATCACCAATACGTGAAATCCGGATGGCTAGCTCATTTAAAGGACCAACGATATAGCCCGGAATTACCCAAAGCAAGAGAAACCCAAATGCCGATAAGGAAATAGTCAGGATTATCATGGTAGTGATTACCCGGTTTACCGTTTGTTTGGTGGTATCGTAGCGACTCAATACATCCGCCCTGAGGATTTCAGCCAACTGGTCATTTACCTGAATCATTCGGTCTAAATCGGCCAAGAGCAGTGCACTAATCGCGGTAGTATCGAAAGTTCCCACAAAACGAATTTTTTTAAAATCCGCTTTAAACTGATTTAGCGCCACCTGTACCGAATCCATCAGTTCTGGTTCGACCTCTCCGCCAGCCAGATGGCGTTGATCGATGAGGATTGAGTCCATTTCATAAATGCCTGGGTACAGTTTTCGGATGGCCATTTGATTGCTTACCGCTCCTGAGGAGAAATTCAACCAACTGGCACGAAACTGATGCGTATACTGGGCGAAGCGTTGGCTTTTTTCGAGTATGACATAGTTGCGCGTAAAAATGGATTCGGCATTTTTTTGAATCTCGCGCAAATAGAAAACACTTGCGGCACCAAGCACTACAATCGCTAATAAGAAGGCACTTACCCCCAGTTGAATGCGGTTTTTGATACTGAAGTCGAGGAAGCCCCATTTCATGGGCTCAAGTTAAATGAAATTGAATTAATCGCATTGGTAAAACACGGCCAGTAAAATCTGTAGCCGCTATACCCGCCATTTCGGTCAGCGTAAACCAAATTCCCCATTGCTGAATTAGTCATTTGAGTCTGTAGACTTCTCACCTCATTAAAAAAACCAAGTTCCATACCGATGGCTATCTGCACCAGAATCCAAGTTGGAATTTGTTTCTTGTTTCCGAAAGGAATGGAATTAAAACTACAAAGTGGCATCTAAACCAATACTCATGATGTAGGATGAGTAATTATTGATTCATCGAAGTTCCATTTTTAAAGGCCTGACGACATTTCTCACTGAAAGAAGTACAAAGTCTAGCCTCCAGCGAATCGGCAGCATATACCGCAAACCCTTTTTCGCGATCTTCAGTAGTAATCAAAAAAAAGGCCCATTCCCCGCCATTGCCATCCGGGCTTACCCGTTTTTGAATTTCTTGAATGGCAAAGGGAAATAGACGAATTCCCTTGGAGGTGTGTAACATGGTGAAGGCATCCAGTATGCGAAATGGGGTGCGAAACCCTAGCTGATTCAATTGGTTCTGAAGCTGAATCATGCCCTTCCTTTCGTTTAATGGATTGCCCTGCATTACCATCGTAAATCGGATTAATAGTTAAAAAAAGCAGGCTCCGGAGCGGAGAGTCAAAACGCAAGCGTCAAAGTCGACAATCCTTATTGGTAATTTTTCCCTGCAACCGATATAATACCGGAAGCCTGTTTTTTTAATAGTTGAACGAGGCGGTATTAACCACGCGTTGCTCCTGCTTAACTTATCCAAACCTATCCCTGGTGCAGAAGCAACATGCTAGTTCACGGATTTAAATTCGAAAAATATGCCATTTAAGGTGAGATCGTAAAAAAAACACGAAACGCCTGTAAACAAAGGCATGACATCATAATGCATAAAAGCCAAGAACCTTATGTCATTATCAAAATGATAATGAACCCAATCAAAATGAAAGGGTTAAATCGCGTATTCTTGAATTTTCCTGTAAAGCGTGGCAATTCCTATTCCCAGTATCTCTGCCGTTTTTGTTTTATTGCCCTTTGTGAAAGCCAACATATTTACAATATGATCGCGTTCGATGCTGGCTAAATCTACTGCTGCATTCGGACGAACTAATACCGCACCTTGCTCCGCGGAATGAAAGTCGGCCGGCAATAAATCCTCATTGATTTCATGTCCATCACAAAGTATCAAAGCCCTCTCCATCACATTCTTGAGTTCGCGTAAATTGCCTTTCCAAGCATGCCGTTTCAAAGCCCCGAGAAGTGATTTACTCAAGGAAGGTAGTGGCATACTCATCCTATTGGCGGCTTGTTTCACAAAGTATTTGGCTAAAATTATCACGTCATCACCACGTTGATTCAGCGGTGGCAATTCAACCACAAAGGTGCTTAGGCGGTAATACAAATCAAGGCGGAAGCCTCCATTTTCACTTTCTTTAAGCAGATCTCTATTGGTGGCCGCTATTATGCGTACATCCGCTTTTTTCTCCTTTGTGCTCCCTACCATATAGTACATGGACGTTTCAAGAACACGCAAAAGTTTAGCCTGCAAGTCAAGGCTCATTTCACCAATTTCATCGAGGAAAAGCGTACCGCCAGAAGCTGCCTCAAAAAAACCCGACTTATCTGTTGCGGCTCCTGTGAATGAGCCTTTAACATGTCCAAAAAGTTCGCTCTCCAAAAGTTCCTTGCCGAGTGCGGAACAATTCAAGGCCATAAAAGCCTTGTTTTTTCTTTTGCTCGCTTGGTGGATTGCATTGGCAAAAACCTCCTTCCCTGTTCCTGTTTCTCCTGTCAACAATACACTGAGATCAGCACCAGCTACGCGAGTGGCTAGTTTTATGGCCGACTTTAAGGTTTGACTTTCCCCAATAACGGCATCAAATCCTCCCAAAGGAAGATCATCCTCAATTTGAAAGATTCGGCTCGAAATCCGTGCTTTTTCTAAGGCATTTTCCACGACTGGAACGATGCGCACATTATCGTCGCCCTTGGTTAGGTAATCGAAGGCTCCGCGCTTAATAGCATTCACTCCATCAGGAATATTACCGTATGCGGTGAGCATGATAATCTCAGCAAAAGGTCTTTTCTGTTGTATTCTGGGATGAGATCTAGTCCGTTTGCTACTTCAAGACGTACGTCACTAATCACCACTTCAATTTCTTTATTATCTAAAATATGAAAGGCTTGCTGAGGTGTTGAAGCCGTGTAAACCGTGAAATCTTCCAACTGAAGAACTTTCGCCATCAAATTCCTTAAATCATCCTCATCATCCACTATTAAAATACACCCTCTGCTATTCATATAATAATATCACTCGCTAAGTCGCAATTTACTCTAGATTTGAGTACTTTGTCATTTATTGTCAATGAACCGCAACAAGGTCTATACCGTTTCACTCGCAACAATTGGGATTTTGCTTGTCTTAGCGCAAGTGTTGAGTCAATACCTGCTGCAAAAAAGGAACGATGATGCTTCCTTGATAAATCGCTCGGGAAAACAGCGTATGCTTTCCGAAAAGATTACCAAAGAGATTCTCTTATACATGAACGGTAATCAGGCGTATGCTGATTCAGCGCAGCGGACGATTAACAATTGGGAATACCATCATGATTTCATATTGAATGAGGATAAGGCGGATCTGCTTTCATCTAAGGCTTTAGGTGATGCGCTTGAAGAAGTCGATTCACACTTCATAGAATCAAAGAGATTGATGGAGGAATTGATTCATCAACCTGATTCTGTTGCAATCAAACAATCCGCAGAATTATTGTCCGCTACATCTCAGTACATGAATACCATGGACAAAGCGGTAACCCTCATACAATATGATAGTCGTTTGCAGATTGGGGTAATAAAGCGCTTTGAGCTGGGAATGGCTATTCTCATCGCCTTGTTTTTATTGATGGAATTACTGCTCATCGTACGCCCACTACTTTTTAGCTACCGAGATCAAAATGAGCGCCTTAGCGAGTTAAACAATGAATTACAGAGCAAGCAGGAAGACCTAAATGAAAATATTGCGCGTTTAGAAGAGGCCTACCAGGAGAAGGCAGAGATGGCCTCTCAACTTTTTATCAATAACCTGGTAATTGAAAACTCAACCAACTTTATTGGCTTAACAGATTCCGACTACCGCATTACATTTATCAATGATGCAGGGAGACAACTGACCGACCTCCCTCCTATGGATGTGATAAAAAGAAAACGCATCACGGAGGTATTAGACCCTGAAACGGCAAGGCGTTATGCACGAGAAATCATTCCTGTTTTACGCAGGGGTGACTCTTGGGAAGGCCGACTGTTTCTAAAAAATTATAAAACGGAGGAACTCATCCCAGTACAAGCTGCCTTTTTTCCAGTCGTTGGTCCACATGGAGAAACCTTGGCCTACGCATGTATCCAACAGGATATTAGCGCCATCCTCGCCAAAGAAAACGAGTTACAAATGATTGCCGAAGAGCTGCAGGCAAGTCAGGAAGAATTACGCGTTCAATTGGAAGAGCAGGCAAAACTTAATGAACTCATCGAAGAAAATGAATCCATACTTCGATTGGCTCAGGAAATAAGCAATACGGGAAGTTTTGTCATCCATAAAGAATTAGACAACTATATTCTTAAAGCCTCCGACTCTGCCAGTCGCATATTTGAATTGCAAAAAGACGGGCGTTATGATTTATACGAGATGCTAAGCTACGTGCGAGCGGAAGACCGTCAGCGGGTTCAGCGCTATATTGCATTAGCCATCGCCGGTCGAAATAATGATTTTGATTTTGTCGGCAAATTTCCAAGTGGAGCGGTTCGTCATTTCCATTGCTCCCTTGTTTCAGAACCTCATGAGGGTGGTGAGGCTCGGATAATAGGTGCATTGGTTAATGTTACGCCATATAAAGAAGTAGAAGAACAGCTAAAAATTAGTGAGGCCCGATTTGACTATGCTCTTTCAGGTAGTGAGGATGGTATTTGGGATTGGGACCTGGTGAAGGATGAGTTTTATATCTCAGAAAGATGGTCAACCATGCTTGGGTATGAAGTAGGTGAACTTGGCGAAAGTGTCGACCTCTTATGGCAAATCATTCACCCTGACGATGCTGCTCATGTTGACTTGGGAATTAAAAACCATGTAAAAGGAATAAGCAACCAGTATTCTGAAGAATTTAGACTCCGCCAAAAAGACGGTAATTATAAATGGATTTTAAGTCGTGGTAAGGTAATCCGTAATGAGGCCGATAAGGCCATTCGTTTTATTGGAACCCATGCCGATATTGACAATATCAAGGCTGCACAAGCAGAACTCGACGAAAAACGCTCCAACCTTCGAGCCATCATCGACAATACTTCCGACTTAATCTGGTCGGTCGATACGAAGATGAATTTAATCACCTTTAATGAGCAGTATGAGAAGGAATTTGCTCGTGCATTTAATATTAAGACCAAGTCGGGCGAATATGCCTTTTCCGCCTTCAATGAAGAACAAAAATCAAATTGGGAGAAAGCGGTTAAAAAGGCTATTGAAGGAAAAAGACAGCGATTTGAATATACCTTTACTTGGCCAGAAGGGGTTGCCTTTTATGATGTTTCAATCAATCCAATTCGAAGTGATGAAGGAATTCATGGGGCGGCATTGTATGCGAAGAACATTACGCAGCGTAGAAATTTAGAGCAAAACGCCAAACGTCAGGAAGAGGCTTTAAGTCAGCTTTACGAAGCGGTCATACAGATAGATGATCCTCACGAACGTTTTCAGAAAACCTTAGATATTGGGAAAACATTCTATGGGTTAGACTTTGGTTTAATCAATCTCATCGAAACCGAAGAGTTTGAAATTGCCAATATCTTCCCTGAAGAAGGCAATTACCAAAAAGGATACCGTTCTGATTTAGGTACAAGCTACTCGAATATACTCATTGAACAAAAAGGGATTGTTGCCTTTAGCGATATTGAAAAAACGCCGTTTAAAGAAGGAGAAGCCTATGCCAAGTATCAACAAAAGGCCTTTATTGGGATTCTGCTTTATGTGAATGAAAACTTATACGGTAGCTTGAGCTTCTTCGGCAATAAAGCCAGGCAGAATGAATTTTCAAATGGCGAAATCTCCTTCTTACGCTCCATGGGAGAATGGATTGAAAGAGATATTGAGGCCATTAAATACCAAGAAGATTTAATTGCAGCAAAAGATCGCGCAGAACTGGCAGCCCGTGCGAAGGCCGACTTCCTTGCCACCATGAGCCATGAAATTCGAACACCATTGAATGGGGTATTGGGAATGACCTCCTTGCTCGAGTTTACTGAGTTGAACGAAGAGCAGCGTGACTTTGTTAGCACCATCAAAATGAGTGGCGATGGGCTCTTAGCAATTATTAATGATATCCTCGATTTCTCTAAGATTGAATCGGGAAATATGGAACTCGAAGAACACCCTTTGAGTATCGAACAAACAATTGGTGAGACATTTGATTTATTGGCAGCCAAAGCGACGGATAAAGGACTTGAGCTCCTATACCAAGTGGATGAATCCATCTCTGACTCCATCGTTGGTGATATCACGCGCTTGCGTCAAATACTCATTAACCTTACCTCCAATGCTGTTAAATTTACGGACGAAGGAGAAATTGTGATACGTGTTACACCAGGACAACAAACTGGGAATATTCGCTTTTCAGTTCATGATACCGGAATCGGAATTCCAGAAGAAGCAAGACAAAAGCTCTTCAAAGCATTTAGTCAGGTAGACAGTTCTACCACACGCAAATATGGTGGAACCGGACTCGGACTTGCCATTAGTACGCGGCTTGTGAACGCCATGAAAGGAATTATAGGCGTAGAAAGTGAAGTCGGTAAGGGATCGAATTTTTATTTTGAAATCCCGCTAAAACTAGCCAACAAAGCTGAGCTAAGCCTTGACTTTTCCAAGCTCAAAGGACAGGAAATCTGTGTGGTAGACGACAACACTACCAACCTTAAAATCATGGAACATCAGTTCAAACGTTGGGGTGCAGTTCCGACCATATTCCTTCGCCCATCGGCTATGCTTGAAGCGATAAGACAAGGGTATCGCCCAGCCCTATTCGTGCTCGATTATGCCATGCCTGATATGGATGGATTGGAAACGGCAAGAAGGATATACGAAATTGTAGATACCATTCCTACCCTCATGCTAAGCTCATTAAATATGCACCCGGAGGTCAAAGGAAGTCCCTACCTCAGCGATGCCTTAACGAAGCCCGTGAAACATACAGTTCTGCTTCAAGTAGTCAACCGTCTGCTCGGATCTGAACCTTTCAAAAAAGAGCCCTCTAAAAAACTCATAGAACCTGAAATGCCAACGGCTAAAAACCTCCGCATCCTATTAGCAGAAGACAACCTATTCAATCAAAAACTCGCCATAATAGTATTAGGTCGACTTGGCTATACTGTCGATATGGTTACAAGTGGCAGAGAAGCAGTGGAAGCCTATGCAGCGAAATCCTACGATTTGATTTTGATGGACATCCAAATGCCTGATATGGATGGAACAGAAGCCACGCGCATCATCCGCGACAAATACGGGGAAGATGGACCTGTGATTATTGCCATGACTGCCAATGCCATGGAGGGTGACAAAGAAAACTACCTGGCCAATGGAATGGATGATTATATCGCCAAACCTATCGATATTCAACACCTGAAGCTCACCCTACAGAAATACGAAAAAGAACTGCAGGACCAAAAGAGCTAAACACCTAATTCATTGATTTTTAAGATTTATTGTCTAATTTGGTTTTGAACCTTTGCCAAAAATCATGAAAAAATTAATCCGAGTTCTAGGAATATTGGTGCTATTTATTGCCATATTAGCAGGAGGAGGACTCTCCTATTTAAACATTGCTTATCCCAAAGTAGACCCTGCTCCTGACATTACAGTAGAGATCACACCAACCCGACTCGAACGTGGAGAATACCTCGCAAATCATGTGAACCTTTGCATGGACTGCCATGGCGTACGTGAATGGGATAAATTTGCCGGTCCGCCAAAAGCTGGATCTGAAGGTACAGGAGGCGAACATTTCAATCACCAGATGGGCTTCCCAGGGGATATCGTTTCTCGGAATATTACACCGTTTGGACTCAAAGACTGGACAGATGGAGAAATATATCGCGCCATAACTTCTGGGGTAAGCAAAGATGGGACACCCCTATTCCCTGTTATGCCTTATTACCAGTATGGAGAAATGGACCAAGAAGATATTTACGCTGTGATTGCTTATCTCCGAAGTTTACCGGTAGTAGAGACGCCAAAAGTAGAGACCGAATTGGATTTTCCTTTGAACCTTATCGTTCGAACCATGCCAAAGCCTGCCAATCATCAACCCATTCCTGATAAATCAAACATCGTAGCCTATGGTAGCTATATGGTGAATGCAAGTGGCTGCTTCGATTGCCATACCAAGCAAGTGAAAGGAGAGTTTATCGGCGAACCATATGCTGGCGGAATGGTCTTCGAATTGGGCAATGGACGTATTCTTACCTCACCTAATATTACGCCACATAAATCTACTGGCATTGGTATGATGACCGAAGATGCTTTCATCAATCGCTTTTTAGCCTATCAAGATAGTGGCTATTCACCAGCACAAGTGGGACCAACAGATTTTCAAACGGTCATGCCATGGACCATGTATTCCGGTATGAAAACAGAGGATTTAAAAGCAATCTATGCTTACCTTCAAAGTTTGCCTCCAGTTGATAATAAGATTGAAAAATTTGTGGTGACCGCATCTCAATAGACTTGAGAGGGTGAGACAATGACAAAAAAAGACGCAAGACTCAAGCGATTGCTCTTATGTCTTACGTCTTAAATCTCGAGTCTTAAACTAACTTAATCCTCGCCTAGGAAAGGGTAGCGATAATCTTTCGCTGGAACATAGGTTTCTTTAATCGTTCTAGCGGATACCCAACGGAGTAGGTTTTGCATGGACCCGGCCTTATCATTTGTTCCGGATGCTCTTGCCCCTCCAAAGGGTTGCTGTCCTACAACGGCACCAGTTGGTTTGTCGTTAATATAAAAGTTACCCGCTGCATTTTCTAAGCGGCGTGTGGCCAACTCAATCGCATAGCGATCTTGCGAAAAGATGGAACCAGTTAAGGCATAAACTGACGTTTTATCTACCAAGTCGAGGGTTTCTTCAAACTTATCGTCTTCGTATACATAGATTGTTAAAACGGGCCCGAAGATTTCTTCACACATGGTGATATAATCAGGACGAGGACTCACTATCACGGTTGGTTCAATGAAGTACCCTTTGCTTTTATCGAAGTTTCCTCCTGCAAGTATTTCGATGCCTTCATTTTTTGCATTGGTAATATAGGAGGTAATTTTATCGAAAGCTTTTTCATCAATCACTGCATTGATGTAATTGGTGAAGTCTTCGGTTGGCCCCATTTTCATGGTCGCTAAATCGGCGGTCAAATATGCCTTTACCTGTGGCCAAATGGAAGCGGGTACATAAGCACGAGAGGCTGCAGAACATTTTTGTCCCTGAAACTCAAATGCTCCTCTAGCCAAGGCTGTAGCCAAAGCTTTCACATCTGAACTTGGATGAGCCATCACGAAGTCTTTTCCGCCGGTTTCTCCAACAATCCGCGGATACGTTTTGTATTTATGGATGTTGTTTCCAATGGTTTTCCAGATATTTTGAAATACTCCGGTAGAGCCTGTAAAGTGAATTCCTGCAAAATCAGCATGGTTGAAGATGACATCTCCAGCAGTTGGACCGTCTACGTATACCAAGTTGATTACCCCATCAGGCACTCCCGCTTCACGGAATATTTCCATCAATACATTTGCTGAATAAACTTGTGTATTTGCAGGTTTCCATACGGTTACGTTACCCATCATCGCTGCCGATGTTGGCAAGTTCCCGGCTATAGCAGTAAAGTTGAAAGGAGTCAAGGCAAATACAAATCCTTCAAGCGGACGGTGTTCCATGCGGTTCCATATTCCCTCAGAAGATCCTGGCTGATGTGTATAGATTTCCGTCATGAACTGAACATTGAATCGGAGGAAATCAATAAACTCACAGGCAGCATCAATCTCTGCTTGGTATGCATTCTTCGACTGACCGAGCATGGTAGCAGCGTTTAATCGAGCACGGTAAGGACCAGCAATCAAATCTGCCGCTTTCAAGAAAATAGCTGCACGTTGCTCCCAAGCCATCGCTGCCCATTTGGAGCGTGCATGCAAGGCTGCATCAATCGCTGCTTTTACGTGACTCGCATCTCCTTGATGAAAATGACCTAACGTATGACCATGATCATGAGGAGGAGACATGCGCACCTTATTCCCTGTCCTAATTTCTTGACCGCCAATATACATGGGTACATCGCGTTCTTCAGAACGAGCAATACGTAAGGCTTCTTGTAATTCTTTGCGCTCCGTAGATCCGGGAGCATATGATTTAACCACTTCGTTTTTCGCTGGTGGTACTTGGAAAGTTCCGTATGACATAATTCGTAATCGCTTATAAAATATCGCAGCAAAAGTACATTATCCAATGCAAAAGCACCAAGTCTAGCCTCCTTCGATTCACCCATGGCACGTTTTTAGTTTATAACGGGCAAAAGACTGCTTATGAAACTGATTTACTCTTCCTGCCTAGCCCTCTTTCTTTTTACGGTATCCCTTGCCCAAGCACAGGTACCACAGCGCACAACAGAATACCAGGCGTGTATCGAAACTAGCAAGCCGATGCTTACTCTAGAACTTTGGGATGCGGGGATTGAAGACAACGACAGCATTCGCCTCTATCTAAATGGAAAAATCGTTGCAGATAGTTTTCGTTTGAGTAAGTCTAAACAATCCATCGAGGTTCAACTACGCCCTGGAGCCAATGAGCTTTACCTTTATGCTTTGAATCTTGGTGATATCCCTAGCAATACAGCCGCTATATCTGTTGCGGGGGGTGACAAAATAAGTCTGAGCTCGGGATTAGAAGTGAACGGCGCCATGCAGATTAATCTAACAGGAACTGCGCAGACCTTGGTAAAGGTAGAATGTCCTAAGAATTTAAAACCGCTAAAAGATGATAATGAAGCAAAACTCATTCGATCGAACCCGAATTTAGTG
>Ga0100380_10002387_pt1 | contig 20330 bp, 13 predicted proteins | sample CryGeymeta201504_FD_80417 | JGI IMG/M metagenome (GOLD analysis project Ga0100380, IMG submission 80417) | Groundwater microbial communities from Crystal Geyser aquifers in Utah, USA - Crystal Geyser metaG 2015-04 | ecosystem: Environmental > Aquatic > Deep subsurface > Groundwater | place... | reverse complement strand
TCGCCACACTCTCCTTCCCCTTATATACACCATCCGCCACCAATCATCTCTCAGTACTTTTGTTTACATTCAGCCTACCTTCTAAGAGATCCCACAACTTCCTCACTCCTTCTCTTGCCCTCTTCTGTTGACCGATAAATCCTTAAACCGCACATTCGCAACATCGAAAAGGATTACAAATGCAAACTGACTCACATTTTCACAAACAGTAACAGTTAGGCAGAATGTGGCGAAATAAAGGATTAAGAACTAATCAGTGCGAAAAGTCAGGGAGAGTTGAGACCTTTGTTGGTTGGTGAGTTGTCTGTGTGCTACATCAGTGCAGCTGGCTATCGGCCTGACTATAACTTGGTAGCGGTTACTCATAGCTCCCCTACTTCTACCAAGTTTTCAGTTCTCTTTCCTGGAAAGTTGGTCTCTGTATGGTAGACTTCTTCTGATTCAGCTCAATAGATATTTAATCCGAAGCAAGAGGAGCTCAGTACTGCCAATCGATTGACAAGTTGAAATACTTTCCCAGTGAAACATTGATATTTCCTGAAACGATGAGCAAACTATAAGACTTGTAGTTCGCTCAGGCTCTTGAGAACAATTCCTTTATTGAAGAAAGGATAAATCTGAAGAAAAAGGAGACTGGAGACTACGACACTTTAATGCCTACTTCGATAATGTCTGAGAAAATGATGAACCCATTCTTGTCTCCCACAAAGTACTCCTCGTTACTGAAACTCAAAGACAAGGGAGGCTGCTTTGATTTGCTGAAGAAAATGAGGCGGGAGTGGAAGAAATGATGATATAAGTAAAAATATGATGATCAATCGAAGCCAAATTATTCGAAATTGTATCTTCTCACTTCCACCTTGATTGTGAGTTCGCCTACAGGCTTTGTCTGCAAGAAAGAGCGGTCCTAACTTGTTAAAACTTTTTATGGCTGCTTTACCTAGTTGATGTAGCCCATAATGAACGCACAGCAACTAGCAGAAGTGCTTGGAGGAATAGCATTGAACAATTTTAACTTTCGTGTGTGAGAACCAGCCGAGCATGGAAAATGAATATTTCCATAACCTTTTACAACTGATCTTCCAAAGTAATCTTTTCCATAAAGGACAACGACAAGTTGAGGCCAATCATGAGGTTGAGTCGTTTAAAAAGTCATCTGAAAGGGAAAGTTCCAGACGAAACTTTGTCCGTTATGAAAGGTACTTTGACTGATTCCTGATTTTTGTCCATGAGCAATTTTCCAATTTTAGGCCATTTGGGTGGTGTAGAGAAGTGTGAGAGATTCGTTTAGGTGGATGTTTCCACTTTCGATCATACCTCGGTAGGTGATTAATATAGCCTCTTTTCTTTTGATGCGAGGAATATAGTTGAGTTATTGAGGCTCGTCTGCTAACTATGAACTCAGTTCGCTTTATTCTCTTTACAGACGATGATGATGGTCGTCTTCTTGAATCTATACCTTTTTCATTTGAATATTTAGTATAAACGCATGCTCAATAAAAATCCAAATCAATAATGCGGTCTACCTGTCATACACGAATATTCAATGGAATAAAGTGAGGAATTAAGAAGAAGTGCTGAGAAGGCCAGGCCTATATAAATGAGATTAATTCCAAGACGAGATTGGAGAGCGAAAATTGCCTCAAGGCTGTCTTTAGATTACGAAGAGTTGGCTTCATTTACAAAGTATCACATTGAAGAAGATAAAACATTGGAGGAGTGCAGTCTACGAAAAATACTCAAAACTGCTGAATAAGCGGATAATGTGCAAACTGTAAAGAAAAATTGCTGTTGTCGATTGGAAGAATAACTTGGCAGAAAAAGAACGACTTTAACAGTAATTGAGTAAAATTAAGGAGGAAAAAAAGAAGAAAAAAGTAAGAAGAAAACTATAAATGGTGGGGAAGGTCAAAAATTGACATACAGAGGTTTCTTTACAATAATAGCTGAAGCTGAGTTTGAGAAGATAGCTATAGACATGTGAAGCACTCCTATCTCTGAGCAAATCAAACATTGACAATTTTCCTAAAGCTTCAATGACTCGTACTTGTGAATTAATGAGAGTGTAGTAGAAAAGTATTGTATCAACAGGAAAAAAAGTTCTTGCTGAAGTGGATTTATAGGAAATGCTACTGTAAAAGATATAGCAAACAGCATCTGAATTTCCATGATGATATTATTGAGTTTGTTATAATTATAACTTACCAATGAACGTCATCGAAAAGGGTATCAAGGTCAACTAAAAGTACCACGATGCTGAGCGGTATGCCAAAAAATTAGAGGGTATCTCCAGGGCTACCAACTGGTTCGAGACCAAAACCAAATACGACGGAGCTAAGAGAATCATCTAGCAAAATAAACTCGTCTAAAAGGAACTTTAGTTCAGCCGAAGAGAATTGACTGTCCGAAGGATGACCAGGCTTCAGGCTCTCTATGAAAAAGAAATGGAAGAGTGGGAAAATGAGCTGAGACACAGAGGACTCGCTATCTTCAAAAATAAACTTTGATCGAGAATTTTAGCAGTAAAATATATCAAAACCAATATTTTAGAGCTTTACTCTTTACATTTGTGTGGTCGGGCTGATCAATAGATATAATTGTTATTGATGCAAGGAATAAGAAACAGATATAACTGTTTGGCTGTTGCCTTCTACAACCTTTGGAGCAAGTCAGCCAACTGCCCTCTTACTCATTACGCTACCTATGCTTTCAACATCACAAAGACCCAGTTCCCAAGAATAGCCTACTAAAACCCCTACGAACCAGCCTATACTCGTCCTGAAGTCAAGTACAATGCCCCACTTGTCCTTTCCCTCATTGCCTTTACTCTTTGGTACAGTCGCAAGGCCGTTGCTGATGAAGAGCAAAACACCAAGAGGTCTACGTGATATATTCATAGTGGATTAATCACCCAAATATATTAAATTTTGATATTGATTTAGATATGGAGAGAAAGAGATAACCCGACCCGCGCTTCCAATAGTTCACAGAAACTCTTGACTAGAACGGTAAAGTTATTGGATTTACCATCCCCAGCTCCAATTTCGTCTTCAAATACGATGAAGATGGAGGCTGGATCGACTAAGATGACAATTATTTCAATCATGAAGGAATTCTCCAATCAGACTCTGAATATGATGACGATTATGATGAGGATGAGTAGAGCCTATACGACAGATAAGATGATCTTGTCGATGAATTCTAAGGCTTGCTGAGACAAGAAGAAGAAGGGATCATAAAAAATGTGCCAAAGGAATAAACGGACTTTGACTTTAAAGCTTTGCTCGAAAAATACAGCAGTAAGCAGCACTTGAGGTAAAACCTTCCTGGGGAACTTTTCATTTACTTCAAGCAGAAAAGCAAGCACTTTGAAGTGATAAAACCTTCAGTCGAAGGTAAGCAAAGCATTGACGAGAAAAATAAGTAAATTCAAGAGAGGATCCTCAAGTAGATTGAGGAAAAGAGACAGTCTCTTTTAAAAGAAAACCCTTGGCTTGGTGAGGCAGGAGTATTTTTGGAATACTCAGGTGAATGTGAAGATGACAAAATTTATTAAAGATACTGGTATGGATCCATCAAAACTGTTCCCGACCGTTATCTTCACTTCATTGAAATTCTTGAAAAAAGCGACAAATTCAACCTACTAGCATACAAAACTTTCTATGCCTTGAAATCTAAATTCTACTTAAAGAAAGCAGAAGAGAAAGTCAAGAAGCATATCTAGTAAATCACCCAGAAGATTCAACCCATGTAAGAAGATAAAGTCATCCTCATGAGACTTGAAAATCTGCCTTAAAATTATCCACTGAGTTTTGTCTACGACCTTGTAGATTATGTAGGAGGCCACTGGCAAGACATTGAGGAGGCTCATGCTGTTGATTAGTTCATAGCTGAGTTGGTTGTCCTCAAAGACACTGCATTGAAGATGGCGAAGTATAATATTTTTAATTTAGCTTGGAAGCATACAATCATGATAAGGGATAATATATCGAGCTTTCAGTGAAAGATGTGACAACAAGAAAGAGCAAGCCAGAGAAAAGATTTTACTGGATTGAAGTATAAGGGGACTATAAGCTTCATTAACACGAACTTCATGATACCCTTGGACTTTTGTATTCAAGAGAGGAGTTGGCTAAGCATCAAATTAAATAGGAAGATAGTAAATCTTCGGGGAGGAAGGTCAGATTTGCGATCGGATCAGCAGCTGCTCTAAGAAAGGTTTTGATGTTCAGAGGAAGTAGCCTCAATACGATCCATGTATACCCCGAGTTGAACTGATCTCATACCGTAAAACAGTCACCATATCACATATAATCAAAAGTGCCTTCTGCAGTTCATCAGACTTATTGAAGGAGTCGGCCTTGATTGCTTTGTGTAAGAAGATTTCCAAGTTACCCTATCTTATGCTGGCTCAGTCTTTACCTTTTTCTCAGAAGCTGCAGTGTTGGTTCGTTCTCTAGGCTTTACGTACTCTGGATATCTTCCAATAGGGTCTCCGGTTCTCTTGATGGCAGGTTTAAACTTTGCTTCGTGAGTAACTCTGTTGTAGTTGGCATAAGTAGGAGATTTCTTTTGCCTCATTGTCATTTTTGTCCTTTAGTCAACTCCATACTGTAATTTATCCTTGGTAAAATTATTACCTCCGTGTGACATTGATTTGAACATCACCTCATGTTTAAGCTTACTTTTCCAGATTTATTTCTCTTGCTTCTTAATTTACTCAGCCCTTTCAAATGGATCCACCATATGAGGAAGGGGCTTGAAGAGCTTTGTTTAAACTTTGGAAGTAGGGTTGGTAGTGAAGTTAGCTGGCTCAGTCTTGACTCTTCCATTCTCGTCTTTGAGGATCTTTTTTTGTTCAAATTATTTTTATTCGATATGCTTGTAAGCGGAATTGACTCTAAACTAGGCTTATTGTTACTTTTCTCTGTAGCAGTTTACTGGAACAAAATCTCTTTCGTGCATAGGCGATTTGCTATGCATGAGATTTTGGTACTTCAGTTACAATTTATATGTTTCTTTGAAGGGGTCATTTTGATGAATAGAAGATGGGACTTAGATGTAAGCTTTTTTAGTCATGCCTGATCTATTTTGACCTGCTAATAGTTGCCTAGGTTTTGTGATTGGCTTTCCATCTTACCCTCTTTTTGCTAAATTGGTTGATGAATACCTTGCATTTTATGGTATTGAGAGTCATCACCTACTCCAACTGAAAGGGGCTGGCTGAAGAGCCCGAAACGGGATCGGCTAGCCACTAGTTATGAATCAGCAAGAATCGTCCTTCTTAACTCCTCCATAAATTTATTAGTAATATTATCTCCAATATCACTTTTTAGGAGGCTCACTTTAATAGAAAAATATCAAGTATTTTATGTTCCGGTTGTAAGATAGTTATGTTTTATCATATGGTTAATTTTGTTCAAGTGACTGACTGAAGCAGTACATAATTATTTGATAAAGATGTATTGGAGTCAAACAGGAGACTGGAGCGTCTAAAATGTATGCTGCGAGCTGTAAAAATCTTGGCGAGACATGGATCTTTATAAGGTTGAGCAGACAGTGACAGATGCTGTTGTAAGCGGACTACCTGTGACGAACAGATTGGGAAGGCTCAAGGGTCTTAAATAGTGGGAAATGATAACTAGGCTGATCAAAATGGAGCTGAAAACACAATTGGAAGAAGTAGAATGCTCAAGCAAGGTTGTCTAAACATAGCAGAGGGGAAAAATTAAAGAAAGTATGACAAAATTATCGGAACTTAAAAAGCGATACAAAGAATAAGGTTTGTGAATCAATTTTAGTTGTTTGAATATTTTGATTATTAGTAAGATATAATTTAATCATTTGAGTGTAATGATGAAGAAAAAAGGCCGGATTCTCGCTATATCCCTTTTGCTGGCTTTCTTGGTCTTGGGAGCACATCCTGAAGGGGATGTTCATAATGACGAGCTCTTAACAGCAAACGATATTCAAAAACAATAGTATAAATTGAAGTATGAAGATCTTACCATGTGGGAGCCTAGCCTGAAGAGACCGAAGTTGACCCTGAAGATGCAGCTGAAGGTCAATAGGCTGAAGTTATTGCTGAAGGGGGGTAATAAGGCGAAGGTGCAGAGAGTTAATTAAATGAGGAGGGAGGAGAGTCAACTGGACACCATCACCTTATGCCTTCAGAAATTGAGTTTTGGTAAAATTTACTTTTGTGCTTGTGTATTTCTTGATTTAGATAGTTTTAACAGTTTGCGGTGCATTCTGTTCAGGAATGGGAGTGGGATTATTATCGCTAAGCAAGCTCGAGTTGAATATGATGAAGCAGAAGAATAATGCTCTTGAACGCAAGATGGCTGAAAAAATACTTTAAGTCATTCATGACCATCATTTATTTTTGGTTACTCTGCTAATCGCTAACGCCATAGCTCTGTAATCTCTGCCGTTGGTGATGCACACTTTGATGCCTGACTGGCTCGCTATCATCTTTTCGACCTTCATTGTGCTGGTCTTTGCTTAAATAATTCCCCAAGCATTCTGCACTGGTAAAAACAAGATAAAAATCGCATACTACGCAAGTCCCATCATTCTCGTCATGATCAAAATATTCTATGTTCTTAGTCGGCCGATCGGTAAACTACTGGACTATCTTGTTGGAGCTGAGCATGATGAAAAGATTCAGCACAAAGATTTTAGTACTTTTTTGAACGAAGACGTAAAAAATACACTATTCTAGAGTTTTTTGAACAAGACTGAAAAATTATTATTGACTTCAACTTTGGATTTGAGAGGAGATCGAGTGAGAGATGTGATGATAGATGTCAAAAATTTCTTCATGGTTGAGGAAAAGGAATTGATTGGAGAGGAGAAAGTCAAGGAGATGATTGAAAAAGATTACTCCTATGTTCTGGTCTACAAAGAAAGCAGGTAAAACATCATTGGGATAATCAAAGTTAAAGAGTTTGCCATAAAGTATCTGAAATCTTCTGAAGATACTATGAGAGCTTCAGATGTAATGAGACATACCACCTAAAAAATGCTCACAGTTTATCAAGACACCAATCTCCTGGAAATGTTGATGCTTTTCCAGGCCAGGAGCACAAGATTTGCTTTGGTTGTGAAGGCTTGCCGAAAAATTGACAAAAACATTTTGTCCATCATGTACACTGTAATTATTTTTTGACACAGAAAAATGACATGATCTACAAAGAAAAGGATGGAGAGATCATCGGAGTAATTTTCCTTTATCACATTTTCAACGAAATGGCATAAATCAAGGACAAGAAGATCAAGCAGACCAATGAGATCATTCAAAATAGAGACGTCCAGCCGAGAAGAGCCAATGACGAGATTGAGATGGATAATATGAATGAACGGCTGATACGGGAAATATGATACTGAACTAGTATGGTCAAATTAACAATATCTATCTAATAGGTTATTAAATGGGATAATATTTTGATGATAAAGCTGGTCAGAAGAAATATATTCAGCATCTTCCGAGAGTACCCGAAAAACATCGACCTTTCCTCAACTTCCGGCTCATTCAAAGTACCTGTTCCCACAATTAGTCATCAGAGCTGTAGCGGCAATATCGCAAAGAACTGCTTCCTGTGCCTGATTACAATAATCCCGAAGCTCTTCCCTTTGGAAAGTATCATACTGACCACATGGTCCACGTCAACTGGACCGCCAAAACAGGATGGCAAACACCTCGACTCGAGCCGTTCCGAGACTTGCTTCTGAGTCCTTTTATTTCTGGTTTTCATTATGGCATTCAGTGCTATGAGGGAACGAAGGCATACAAAAATGACAAGGGGGAGATCAGGATGTTCAGACCCGAATGTAATGCCCTGAGATTCAAGAAGTCAACAAAAAGAATCGCCATGCCAGACTTCGACGGAAGATAATTCCTGAACATAGTTGAAGAACTGGTTAAGCTTGAAGAAAGATGGATTCCTCCAAGAAGTGAATACAGTCTGTATATTCGACCTTTCCACTTCTCTATCGATGATGCTTTGGGTGTCAAAAAGCCTGATAAAACAAAGTTGATGGTCGTTTTGAGCCCTGTTGGCCCCTACTATGCCACCGGTTTCAAACCCATTTCACTCTATGTCGATACAAAAGCAATCAGATCTGCTCCCAAAGGCACAGGAATATATAAATTAGGAGGGTAAGAGACTATCTATTCAGAAACTACGGCCCAACTATAGCAAGAAATAGCGAGGCTGAAAAGAGAGGACACCAGCAAGTTTTGTGGCTGTTCGGAAATAAGATTATTGAGGTCGGCTCTTCAAATATTTTCTTTGTCTTCAAAGACAAAAGTGGGCAGATTGAGGTGGCCACTCCTGAAATTGAGGATTTGGTTCTTCCAGGAATTACGAGAGACTCCATCTTGGTATGACTTTTTATAGCTAGGAACTGTTGAGAGATCAAAAATAATATAAAGTAAGCGAAAGGACCATAACTATTGAATAGGTTTTAGAACGAGCCAAAAATGGCGAGCTGATCGAATCCTTTGGAGCAGGCACAGCAGTGCTGATAAGTTCAATCAAGAATATCGAATGTGAAGGCACTAACTACAGCATTCCATACGACAAGGAGCTCAACTTTGGAAAAATTGCCTTCAAGATAAGATCTCAGTTGTTGGCAATTCAAGAAGGTCGAGCTGAAGACAAATTTAACTGGGTCAGACGGCTGAGGTGAATGATTTTGATGAGAATGACATATCTAGTTGGAGTTAGTTGATCCCAGCACAAGTTAGATTTATAATGAGTGGGAATTTTACATAGGTTCCTTTGAGTTTCAAGGTTATCTTGCTTGGAGACTCAGGTAACCATGAGTATATTCAAGGTGTCGGAAAGACCAGCTTTATCAAGCAGTATATCAATAACGAATTCAATCCCAAAACAAGAAGCACATGTTGCGTCGACTTCACTATCAAAAAATGTCAAGTTGACGAATTCACCGTCAAGCTGAACATTTTCGACACTGCCGGACAAGAGCGATACAAATCGCTTACCAGGGCCTACTTCAAAGGAACTGACGCTGTTCTTTTTCTGTACGATATGACCAAGTACGATTATGTCTAAGTAGAAAAACCACCTTTTAAAGCATAGGAAAGTGGGTGTAATTCTTTGAAAGCTAAACTGAAAGTAAAGATGAAGTGTTGGTGCTGGTGGGAGCCAAAAAAGACTTATTGGAAGAAAAGCAAGAGCAATCAATATAATATTCAGAGTTAATCAGTCGTTAGGAGATAAAGTAACTGGTGGAGAAATATCGATTTACTTTCAAGTTCGAAACCTCAGCCAAGGACAACCTCAACATAGATCTTGTTTTCTAGGAGCTCAGCCGTAATCTCATATACAATAGCCTTTAAAGGAAAAGGATGACCAATAATATTGGGGAGGAAGATTGGTCATTAATCTTGAAACGGGACAGCAAGGTCACCGGAGAGGAGTAGGGAGGATGCTGCTGACACTGATATTATGCTGGGTCTTATTCTGCCTGGGCTCATGATGAGGCTGTATTAATTGATAGACTGGCCAGGTGGTTATATAATTTCCATAAATCAACAAGATATGCAAGTACTCCTCAAAAGATGTCGCTACAATATTGTCCTTAAAAAGGATACTAACCAAGCTCATGAGCTTGCCAAGTATGCCATCAACTTCATGGAAAGAGGAAATCCTGCTCCTCAAGTTCTTGAGCGAACCAAAATGTTCCACACTGACTCAGTCATTTGCGGTCTCTCAGCCCTCGCTCTCAAGACCAACGCTCCTCATGTCCTCAGAAATGAAGCCCTGGAGAACACTCTCAGCAAAAGCACCAAGTTGGAGCATGCCAAGGTTTTCGGAAGTAGCGAATATGTTCCCATTGAAAAGGCTATTGCTGCTAACTGCTCTGCTGTCAGAGAATGGGACTCCAACGGAACAGTCTTCGGATATGCTAATGATCCCACCAGACAGGCAGGTGAATTCGGACATAATGATTTTTACCCTGTTGTTGTCGCAGCCTCACACGTCAATCAAGGAATCACTGGTGCTACTGCCTTGAAGGCTATGACCTTGCAAGATGAAATCAGAGGTAGACTTTGTGAGGTTTTCTCCCTCAAAACATACAAAATCGACCACGTTGTCCATGGTGCTATCGCCTCCATCTGCACTTATGGAGCTCTCGTTGGAGCCTCCCCTCTTGTCATTGAGCATGCTATTGGTATGTTTGTGGCTCACTACATCCCTTGGAGAGCCATCAGAGCTGGCAAACAACTTAGTGACTCCAAGGGAGCATCCGCTGCCATCTCAACTGAAGCTGCCATCATGTGCATCAAGAGAGCCATGAGAGGATTTGTCGGCCCAAAAGACATTTTCTCGAATCCCGAATCAGTCTTCAGATGGAACGAAAAGACCAATGGAACTTCACCTTTCGACATCACCCTTTCTAACGAAGGCTCAGATTTTGCCGTTATGGGCATGCACTTCAAGTTGGGTCTCTACGAACATCAATCAGCTGGTGCTCTTGAAGGCCTCCAAAAAATGATCTTCGACTCCAAGTTCACAACAAACCACAAGATCACTGACATTGAGAATATCAACATCGTTGCTTACGAGCCCGCATTCGGCATCATCGGAGATCCTGCCAAGAAAACTCCCACCACCAGACAATCTGCTGATCATTCCATGGTCTACATCATCAGTACTATCCTCAGAAAGGCATTCCAAGATAAAGATTTCAACTCTAGACTCACCTCAACCACCAACATGGACGAAATCTGGAAGAGTCTCATGCTGGAGCCCAAAGATTATGGACACAAGGCTCTTTTCGATTCTCAGACCAGATAATTGATGACCAAGTGCACCTTCACCCATGGTGGTGCCTCATATGACTCAAAGTACCCTGAAGGTATTCCAACTTCAATCAGCGTCACTTTGAAAGACGGCACTAAATTTGATTCCGGATTCGTGATGTTCCCCTCAGGACACTCCAGAAATACCAGCGCTAACCTGAAGGATATTCTTAACTACAAGAATAATTTGTTGGGAAGACTTTCTTTGTCTGAGTCCGACCTTAAGGAAAAGCTTTCCCAGCTAAACTCAATCGAATCTTTGACCAATCAAGACCTTCAGAGACTTTACGAATGCAAGATCAACGTGAGAAAATTCTCAGTCGACGAGGAACAGTTCACCGAGTGATTGATCTTCTTGGCATATTCTATATTAATCTCAAGTATGACATTTGAATGAGGTATTAGTGAGTTGAATCATTTCTTTCATTATTCATTCTTTCTGAGGCAATTATCTGTCAGTGAGATATAATATCTATTACTCACAGCAGATATAAATGCCTTCAACGCTTTACAACTCAGTCAAACAGTCGGTGGTGGAATATGCTTAAACCAAGAAGAAAAATTAACGCGTATAAGAACGTATGCTTTTCAGGTGGAAATTAGTTACCATCTTGCTCGCGATCATCTTTATCATTTTGGTGGGAGTATTCAGCCAGTATCTAAAAAGCATCAACAACCTTCCTAATGTCGAGAGCGATAGTACATACCTGGTTCCTTTGCTGGGATCTATCAGTACAGAAGCAGTGGTCAGCCTTGTTCATGCTAAAAACATGGTCAATGGGATTACCCTCACTTCTAAACACGACGGATAACATTTTCAGTGGAATAAAGCTCAACTTTTATACACCTCAAACTTCATAAATAGTACTAACTTGGCTGCCACAATCAAGGGAAAATAGCATTTGCTCTTTCTTTTCTACGACCCAACTAACTAAGCCAGGTTTGGACTGTACCTGCACAAGGGCTATGTTGGGGAAAGCAACACTGGAGGCGTGAAGACGGTCAAAGACGACAGTGGTAAATATGTTCTGATGTAGGTAGTAAGTATAGCTCCATGTTCAATCTTAACGATGGTGAGAAAACCCTGATGTACAATGCCAACTGCAACATTCTAGCAGTAAGCGACACCCAAATCAGTATCTTTTAGGGAATTGTCACCACCATAGTAGCAGATCAAAGCGGCCTGGTCTTTGATGTCAATAAACCTGAGTGCTATCATGCCAGCTCAGCGGCAGATGCCTTCAACAAGCTCATAGAGGTAACAGGGATAGCCAGTCAAGGAAAGCCAACAACAGTTTTTGGAGTGACTGTTGAGGTATACAGACTATATCTCGATGAGGAAAACTGATGTCTATGGTGATATTTTTTACTTGTATAAGATATAAGATCAGTCGAACCAAATTGCTGAAGAGGGGTCGAACACAGATACTGCACAACTAGGAACAGAAGTAAACATCTTCTCCCCAATATGTTTATCGCTGCTCCAACGGTGCTGCACTAGTTCTTCTTCGATCTTGAACAAACTCTTTGATTTTAGCTATCCTTTATGAAGCTTCTGTCTCAGAAAGACTAGCAGCTCTGTGTATTTTGACTTGTCGGCTATAATGAGAGCATAGGACTCATTGATTATGAGACAACTCTGAATATAATAAGGTTTACATTGATGGCTAGAGTACTTTTTATCTCTTCCACCAGCTAGATGACCTCTTCTGGATGGGTCTTCCAGTATTGAGAGTTGAGCTCCCATTGAGCACTAATCAGTTGCTCGAATGAGATGTTGTTGTTGTTGAACTGACATAGCAACTCGATTTATTTCATCGTTATTTACAAGTAACTGAATTGAAGAAGGAATACTTGTTAGCGGTCAAAGCTTAGTTTTAGCTGTCAATGTCAGCGGAGAGATCGAGGTGAGGAAGAACTTCCTCTGCATTTTCAAAAACCTCAAAAAGGGAGTCTAGATTGGTCTGTTACTTGACTCTTCTCAAGACATGCCTTTTGAGTTGCTATAGTTCTTATCTGCGCTCATGTTCGAACTTGATATCCATTTTTGCCAAGTCAACTTGACACAAGATGAGCTTATTTTACTTCTCCAGAGGAATCTCAAATGACTGCTAACCAACTGTCAGCTGAAACTTTCGATTCTTGAAGCTAAATAATTTCCTCAAAAAAATATGATCTCCAAATATTTAGTATTTTGCTAACTTGTCGATCAGTTCAGATAGGCTGAAATTATTAAGAGTATTGTTAATGACTGACATCCCCAAAAACAGACTCACTAGCATGATTTCCTTATAATTGAAGGCATTCTAGGCAATGTTTGAGTGAAGATAAAGAATGCCGCCTTTTAGATCTTTTGATGCAACTCCTTATCCTGCCAGCTTGATTACTGTCGATATGCTATCTGAGTGCTAATTGAGTCCTTCCTATAGCTTCCCCTAGCAGCTGAAAATGACTTATTAGTCAAAATGATTGCTGCTGAGGTATATGGACTGCCCAGGGTCTATTTCTCTACTCATCAAAATAACTCCATTTTCGAGGGCCATGGAGAGGTCGACCTCGTGGTTGTGATAGAGGTTGAGAATACCCTTGACGATTGTATAATGTGTGGGTTCGAGCCCTAGATAGGTGATGAGGTACTGTCGTAGATTTTATTGAAAGTATTTTTGAGTTTCCCCATCAGGATGGAGTGCCTGCTGCAGAGTTATCCTTCGATGTCGGGAAAGACCTGCGCCAGGTCCTCAGTGATTGGCAAAGGGTGATTCATTGCGATAGAAGAATTGGAGATAGTATTAATAACGGGTTCATAATTAATAAAGGCAATGCCCAGTGAGACCATAATGCTTGACGTTTATTGAGTAACTGGGTGGGACTATTGTTCGAGGATTGTATATAATAAGTTGATGGAGCGAGAAGTGCCAAAATTCAAGATACTTCTAATCGGTCCTTCAGGTAAGCCAAATTGTATTCAGGAGTGGGAAAAACATCTCTGCTCATGAAGTATGTTTACAACAAATTCACCTACGATTATCAAGTTACCACTGGCATTGAGTGCAAAACCAAGGAGGTCCCCATCAACGAGAAAAATACCATCCAACTGCAAATTTGGGATACTGTACATCATGTCTAACCTAGATGGGACAGGAAGCCTTCAAGTCAGTCGTAAAGAGCAGCTACAAGGGAGTCGCAGCTGTCATATTTTTCTACTCCATATAAAAAAAAGAAAGCTTCGAGAGGCTTAACCTCTGGGTTCGAGAAGTCAAGGACAATGTCCACGAATAGACTGTTCTCTTCCTTTGTGGGACCAAACTGGATATGGAGGATCTTCGCAAGGTCAACAAAGAAGAAGGATAGGCTTATGCCAAGACGATTGGAGCTGCCCTCTTTCAGGAAATAAGCTCCAAAACAGGATAAAATGTCAAGTAGGTACATGCCAACTTACATAGTTATTTGACAAAATATCAAAACAGCTCTTCAAAAAATATCAATCAAACAAAGCATTCAAGGAATTCGTGAAGCCAAAAATCGACATGACCCGTAACGAGAGTTTTCGGCTGACGAGAGAAGATGCAATGAAGAGGGGGAATCAGAAAGAGGGTGGCTGTTGCTGAGTGATATTTCTGAGTAGGCTTTTTATAGGTTAGGAAAGTATAATTGATTGGAGGCACTATTCGGTAATATTAATATTTTGAATGTAAAACACTCAGATGGAAGAAGAATTTTCGCAGCCTTTCTCCCTTTAGCCTACAGCCCCTGATATGATCGATGAGGAAAAATTCAAAGTCGATGGAGGCAAATCTCTAAAATTTGAAGTCTTAGTGAAGTTCTTTAATAGATTCAGCAATATGAGAGGAGTTAAAAAATCTAACTACGTCAAATAATTTCTCAAAATCTTGTTCAAAGCTGATCGCAGTCCTTCTTTTGTCTACCCGATCATTCGATTGATTCTGCCATCAGATGATCGAGATCGGGGAAATTATGGCTTGAAGGAAAAGAATTTGTCAAAGGCCATAGCAGACAGTCTGAGCCTTACAAAGGATGACTATCTTAGATTGCATCATTACAAAAACCCAAGCTTCCATAAAAATGGAATTGGAATTGGGGATTTCTCACTCTGTGTACACGATGTGATCAAAAATTTTTGCAAGGAGCGCTCTACACTGACTGTTGGATAATTGAATGCTATGCTTGATTAGTTGATTGGCTCTTCGAGGGGGCACTTGGCCATATTCCGAAGACTATTCATGGTTTGCAGTGCCTAGGAAATAAAGTGGATCATTCGTATCATTCTCAAAGATATGAAGATCAATATAAAGATAGATACTGTATTGAATGCTTTTCATACTGATGCTCATGACTACTTCAACCTCACTAACAGTTTGCTTGAGACTTGCAAAAAATTTGAAGACCCAAGTGTGTCTCTGGACGACGATATCAAAGTGTTTTTCCCTATCCGGCCCATGTTAGCAGGCAAAAAGAAAATCAACTACTTTCAAGACAGCTCAAAGATGTATTACGTTGAAACAAAGTATGATGGGGAACGACTACAAGCTCACAAGAAGGGGACTGAAGTGAAGTTATTTTCTAGGAACGCTGTGGACTATTCGAAGATATACTAATAATTTGTGGATGTCATAAAGAGCCATGTAGACACTGACGAATGTATTTTGGATGGATAGATTATTGTGATTGAAAAGGACACCCACAAGATGGTTCCATTTGGACTGAACAAGGTGGTGGCTCTCAACAGAGATAGTGAGGAACATAGACTGTGCTATAAAATATTTGATATCTTATGGCTGAAATCCGATGGAGAGGATATAAACCTCATGAAGTATGAGCTCAAGCAAAGGAAATAGTTACTTTCCAAAGTTATTATTTAAAAATCGGGAGTGATCGAAGTGGTCAAGTACTAGGAAATGTCTGATTACGATTCTATTTTAAAAAGGTTCAGCTAAAGTTTGGACAGGAATGAAGAAGGAATCATGCTCAAAGACCCACAGTCGATGTACTTTCCAAAAGAAAGGGGGATAAACTGGACAAAACTAAAAGGAGATTACATATAGGGACTGACAGATACTCTCGATCTAATTATATTGGGAGGCTATTTTGGAGACTCAACTGCCAGGTATGGACCATCTCGTCATTGGAGTGATCAAATCACTTCATTTTTGATTGGGGTCATTGATCGAATCGATACTCTCAATGACGATATTGCTTATGCTATTCCTTTTGCTAAGGTTGGAACAGGATATTCCCTGGATTAGTTGAATCGTTTGAGATAGAGATTAAAGGACAGCCTCATCAAAAACGATGCTAAATGCAAGCCAGTCTTTTTGGATTGCAAATGGAAACCTGGACTTCAGGATAGGCCTGATTGCTGGGTCACAAATCTGAATAAGTCGATAGTGCTCGAAGTAAAGGCTGCATAAATGATCATGACCTAAAGTTATCCGACAGGCCATACTCTGCGTTTTCCTAGAGTGGTCAAGATTCGATACGACAAAGATTGGAACTAGGCCTAAACAATGAAAGGGTTATAGGAAATGACAAATGCTTCCTTGTACAGCAAACATCTGAAGCGCAAATTAGATGATAGTGATTCTGACAATGAGAAGAATGGAGATAAGTAAAAGGAGGTGTCCGAAAAGACGTCCAAGAAGGTGAAAAGGTAAAAATAGGCAAGGCGTGAGGGCGTCTATGAAGAGTATATGGGATTCGACTTCAAAGACGAGAACATCATGTCTCATTTATTCAGTGGGTTCTAATTTTGCGTTTTTTCTCTTTTTGCTTCGAAATATTCAAAAGGAGAAGTTGAAAGATAGATAATGCTTCATAGTGGAACAGTTGTTCAAAATCCAATGCCTTCTACTCAATACATAGTTACTGACACAATCGACTTTAAGCTTAGAGCGTACCAGACTCAGAAGGGAAGAAGGTATACTTTTATCAGGCCAAATTACATCATGAACTGCGTGAAAGCTAACAAAATATTGAGATTGTCTCCTCTCTATCTAACTGTCCTTCCCGTAGGTAATGCTAAGTACTACATGTAAAACTTCGACAGATTTGGAGACAGCTACACAGACTATCTGGATATGAGGGAGCTAGATTAGATTCTTTAATGCATGACGGCCTAGTATCAGACGAATGAAAGACTAATGGATCAAATCATTTTCAAGAAAAAGAGGACTGGAAAAGTATCTTTATGCTTGGGAGTATCCGAGCTGAACAGGGTTAAATTGAAAATAGCTGGAAATAGAATAGTTGATAGTTTTGAGTATCTTCCAAATTCTGTTATTGTTGAGGGAAAACTGATGCCTTACTAGCTTGATGCCATAGATAAATATCGAGAGGTAAAAGACGATGTTATTGTCGAGTTTGTAGAGGATTTGATCTAAAGCGATGTCATATGAGGAGTCATTCTTTACATTGTGATTAAATTCTGATTGTTGAGTCAATAAAAAATAATATCATCAGGGATTCTGGATTTATTAAGCCTATTATTTATCCTCCATGAAACTGGAGCAGATTTCTGGACTCACACTGTCAAGTAGCCTCAATTTTATTGGTGTTGTTTCTGTTTTGCTCTTCTCTGGCCCCACGTGGTATGATTTCTTGAGTTATTCTTGATCTGAGATCAAAGAACTCAAACATTTTTCCCAGTTGTTCTTGGAAAACACTTAAACCTCTTTCATTTTAGTGATCTAGTCATCCTCCTCATCAGTAATTGAAGCGAAATTCAAAAAGATAGAAGGAATATTTGGCTTTAAAGCTTTATGAAATTATTACTTGCTATCCACATTGTTGGCTCTGGCTTTAGGACTATTCATTTTGATTTTTTCAGACTGGAAGACTATTTTCTTGCTGATGCTCTTTTTGCCAATGGTTAGGCTTCCTTGAATTTTGATGTGATCCATGAAGTTCGACTATTGAAAGGTTAGGCTATTGGCAATGTCAGCAGTATCACCAGTTTGATTACTAACACATTTACTGTGGCTCTCTTCTTTTTAGTAGCATTTCCTTAGGGAGGCTCCCAAAGATTTAAGGCTCAAAAACTATTTATGGGAGTTCCTAAGATATTTTTCTTGGAATATTTTTGGAGCTCTGCTCATTGTACTGCATGGATTAAATGGCGAACTCTTGTTCCCCTTTGCAACGAGTTCCTTGGGGAGAATTATACAGCTATGAGGAATCTTAATTTTATTCTCCCTGGCATAAGCTTCAATGAACGCTAAAGTTTGGCAGAAGGAGCTGCAACAATTAAGTTGGGTGAAAAATTTGGCAGATGATTTGTGTTTGTTACTACACTAAATCATGATTTTGAAAAACATTTTGACAAATAGACTCTCATCCAAGTTGAGCTTGATGTATTCGTTCTTCTAGAAAGCTTCATTGATCCAAACTTTGCATTTGTTCTGTTGATCGAATGCTATCATACGGGAAGTCACTGGGAATGGCCCAAATTTATCAAAAAGACGCTCAAAGCCAATGATAGATTCTTTGAGAATGTAGATAATTTTGAAGAGAGGAAGCTCCTTCAGTTGTTCTAATCTGATCGGGAAGCCCTCCATCCTTATTTTCATTTCATGCTTCCCTGTTTTTCTTGCCTTTGTTACGAGGCGAGTGACTTTAACAATGGGAAACTATGTTTTGATTCTCCATTAGTATATGGCAAGCTGCTGCTGATATTGTTGAGGAGGAAAGACGAGCTCATAATTTTCCATTGCCAATTAAGGAAGAACTTGCTCATTCTTGATATACTTAGTGGAGTGAGAAGGGTGCAGTGGTTTTGAATCGTATCTTAGGGAGGCAGCTTTTTGAACAGTGAGGTTTTTCATGGTTTATTGCTGATATAATAAATTATCAAGGCCGGTGAAATAAAACCAATGGAAAAGAAAGATATTTATTATTTCAACGACCCATGATTATTACAGAAGTATCAGGCAACTAGCTTGTATAATTGATTGCGGTCTATTAAATCTTATTTTCTCCCCATCACTCAAAGTTAAGTGTATAAGAGGATAAAATCACTATCATCAGAATAGGTAATTATGAGTTGATATTTATTAATTCATACCTCTTTTAAATTTGATAAAGATATTTATAACAATGGAGGTGAGCGGGGAATTAAAGGTGTTTTTGAAGTAAATCGAAAACTCAACGTATGCTGATAAGTATAGACGTTGGGAGTAGTACCTGAAAATTGAGGCTCAATCCGATGCATATCTTCAGCTTCTTGGTATTTTCCTTGAAGAGTTTCCCTTCAACTACAAGTATTGGTTTGAGTATATTCAACTCACTAAATTTTAGGAATATCAGATCGCTTTGAAGCGAAATCCCAAGTGCTACGATCTGTGGATCCAGTATCTTCACCACTGTAAACTCATGTATTATGAGCAGAATAAGCCAAAGTACAAATAATCACTAGAAGCAGCAATCTTGGAAGTCGGAGCAGACTCAAGGGCTCTATTCATGTATGAAGATCTCTATGAGTTGATCGATTAAAAGTACAGGTATTAATTCTTTAAAAAGTTGTTCACTCGAGCTCTTTGTGGCCTTTAAACTATGTACGAAAAATTCTAAAACTGGTTTGAAGATCTCCCCTAATCTGAGCTTAGTAGACTAGCTATCAAGTAGTTCAAAACTGCAGCGACAACTCTGACCTCTGAAATGCAAAAACTCAATCTGAAAAATTTGATCAGCTCAACATATCAGAAAACTATCTCTTATCGAGACAAACGACTTAAATTATAAGGGCAGATTACCCACCACTACTTTGATGGAAGCAACATAATCGAAATTGAGAAGCCAGTCTGGCGTGAGTTAATCGAACTTGAACGTCAAAATGGGACCATTGAGAATGTTTCCTATCTCTATGAGAGAAGCCTTCTGGCTCAAACCGACGATGTTTAGCTGTGGAGTGAAGTGTTTCATTATATGGAGATTGAGACAAACAAATACTCAAAGGTATTGAGTATTCTCCAGAACAACAAATACTTTTTCCTCAAATTCGATTTGAATTTATATTTTTATTGGTGTGACTTATAGGAAAGAATTGGCCCTGCAGTGGCAAGAAAGATGTACGAAGACATTGTCAAAATTAACCCTACCTTAGAAGTCTACGAAAGGATGATTCAACTTGAGATCAGGGACAAAAAAATCAACAGTGCTAAGAAGATATTCGATGACATTCTCATTGTGTTCCAAAATGATGTTGAAATGATGTGCTATATACTGGTCTAGTACTCTGACTTTGTGGTCAGGCACTTTCGAGACCTGGACTACGGAAAGAAGTTGCTTAAAGCTTACTTTGATCACTTGCCTTTTAATCACTATCTGTTCACCAAATACTTGGAATTCATGAAAAATTTCTAAAACAATGAAGGTTTTTATGAAGAGCTGATGCACTTTATCATAGAAGCCTTGACAAAAGCCAAAAAGGCTTTGGGAGAATCAGAATTCGCAAATTTGAACAAAATTATCAAGTTTTATCTAC
>Ga0100380_10002376_pt1 | contig 20355 bp, 21 predicted proteins | sample CryGeymeta201504_FD_80417 | JGI IMG/M metagenome (GOLD analysis project Ga0100380, IMG submission 80417) | Groundwater microbial communities from Crystal Geyser aquifers in Utah, USA - Crystal Geyser metaG 2015-04 | ecosystem: Environmental > Aquatic > Deep subsurface > Groundwater | place... | reverse complement strand
TGATCGTATTCTGGAGTTCCTGCTCTTTGGCTGCTGTATCTCTTGCCACAAAGCCTAAGCCGACATTCTATCATTTAGATCGATGTACCTCCCCGTGCATTCCTACGAAGTTGTTGGGTTTATCCTTATCCTCTTCTATTTGCATGAGTAAAATATATAAAGTGAACTATCACTCTATATAAGTCCAATCAATAGAAAAAAAGGCGGTCCTATTGCTAACAATCACGCTAAATCTTATAATAAAGCTCTGTACATTCTTAACAAGCTCATTACTGCTTTTTGAGACCACTTTTTGAGTTTTACTGACCTTGTTGTTCGATTAAGCCTGAATTCTGCTTATGATTTTATTCAAACTCTAAAACCATATTGGAACTCACAAATACAGTAAAAGAGAGTCGTAAGCTTCTCAGTAAGAAAAATAAAATATTTTAGGATCTTTTTGTTTTGGGCAAGACCCAATAATTTGCCTGCGTTATCTCAACTTTTCTATCATTAAATTGGCTCATACTTGGCCCATGGAAGATTTTTCGAAAACCAAAGAGACGAAAATAATAACTTTGTGAAAGCTATAGAAGGGCATAACTTAAAGAAGTGCTAGGGAGTGATAGCAGAGGTTCTTTCAAATTAACAGATGTGGTGGTAACTTTATTGACTTTAATCATTAAATATAATTTCAATAAGAGTACTGATATGCTGAGAAGAAGTATGCAACTCCCGCTCTCCAGCGATTCTGGTTTTATGTCCAGCAAGCAGCAGAATTATTCCCCTTCCACCTAGGACTCCGCCTCTCCCAGAGATTATCCTTCTTACAACCTACCCAAATCTTCCATAAGGAAGGATAAGGAAAAATCGCAGCTCTGCAAAAAATATCTGGAATTCGGCTTCTGCCCCTATGAGAAGAAGTGCAAGTTCGCTCACGGATCCCACTAGCTTCGCAAAAATCAACAGCCCAACTCCAAATACAAAACCAAATAATGTGGAGTGTTTCTCTCGGAAGGTCAATGCATGTACGGAGAACGCTGCAATTTCATCCACACCAAGGTCTGCTGTAGACACGAGCTTCCTCAGCCAGATTCGATCCTCCAGGAGGTGAGGGCAGAAGGTAGACTTCACTCACGTCTCCTCACTTTGCTCAGTCAACCATGAGCATCATATCAATGATATATTATCGCATTTATTCGACCTCATCGTTCTTAGTTCATTTTTTGTCTCTTTTGGAGAAGGTCATATTTTTTGCATAATAACGAAGATTTTTCTTCAATAGGGTAAAATACCTCTGAAATAAATGAGCCAGTGTTGTGGAATGACTATATAACTGGTTTTGTTTTGATCATGCGAGTTTGGCTCCGTATTATAATATATACTATGCATTCGGTGGAACTTAAAGATGAGAAAGAGGAAGCTCTGACTACCATGCTGAAAATAATCATCATCGAAAGTCTCGACCTCAACTTCAGCCAACATTTCTAGGTCAAGATGCCCTATCATTCCGAAAACAGATAACTTGATCTCGGGTACTCCCTACACAACATTCTACACAATAGTATACATCTTCTCATTCAGAATTACAGTTCCATTCACAACATCAAATATTCTACTTTCATCCCAGCGAACAGCACTTCTAGTTTGCAGGGCTTTACCCGTTTAAATATCCTCTCCTGATTGGAGAAGATTTCATAGGGGAACAGGAAATTACAGTCCGAATACGAAAAGTTGCCGAAGAGTCTGAGCATTATGAAGAGCCACCAAAGGAAATAAAATAAAAGAAGAAAAGAGTAGGTCAGAGAACTATCAGATAGGTCCTGTAAAAGGTTTCTGAATGGAGAGAGATAACTCAAAAAAATGCCAAGATAACTCTTGAGGAGGGGGCTAAAATGATGGGAATTCCTAAGAAGACTCTTGACGACTACTATGCACATATAAAACTAGGCTCAGAGTTCAAATTCGACTTCTAGCATAACCTTTAGCAAAAAATCGGAGTATTGCGCAGTTTTGTGAAAGAAAAGAATTCCAAAAAGAAGCAAGGAAGTTAATTTGACTTTCTTGATAACGTTCTCAAGCTCCACGAGCACAACGATTCTGATGAGAGCTAGTAATAGGAGTAGTGAGAACTAATTAATGATTTAATTGAGGTTATAAACATAAAATAGACTCTGATCAACCTTAAATACCATCATCCTCATCTTCAACATCCATCCATTCTTCCTAGTCTTCACCGGTCTCCTCAAATTCTTTCTTTTTCTTGCATAGCTCAACCTTCATCTACTTGACTGCCTCTTCAATCTACTCATTCACGATCTCGCCACTTTGCTTGACTTGGTCATATTATTAGATGTATTCCTCACAACTATGTAAATTGTTTAGCTTGAAGCTGCAGAAGGCTAACATGTAAATGACCTCTAACTCGCTACTTGATTCTTCATGCAGTTTTTCGAATAAGTCCAGAGATCGCTTGTACTATTCGACTTCAAGAAGGTATTTTCCTGCAGTGTTGATAGCCTCACTTTGATATTCCTCTTTGTTGTCCATGATCCATTGATATATCTCAACCAACTCATTTTTAGCACTCTCGAAATCGTCCCTCCACATCTGGTAGTTGGCGATCTGCAGCTTGACGTCAATACAAAATTTATCGATCTGAATACCCTTTTCCATTGCTTCTTTGCATTTAGCTTCTGCTTCTTTTTCGTTGATGAGATCAGTCAGGCAAACTTAAGCTATACCTGCATATGCTTGAGCAATATCTCTTTTGATTTATGCTTCGGGAGCTGTTGACTTGAAGGGATTTTTGATGCACTGCAAGGCCTGTTCGATACCTTTTTCATAGGTCTGGATTGACTTCACTCCTTGATATATTTCTGCCAGCTCCATATATCTCTTGTACGTGCCTGAAGGCATATCTTTTATTGACTTTTAGAGGAGCTTCTTGGCTTCCTTTTATTTTTGCAGAGATTTGAGGACATTGACATAACAGAGAAGAAGAATTTAGTCATGAGGATTTTTATTGTATGCCAGACTATAGAAATACTCAGCTTCTTAATAGTCGAGAGATTAGTATTTTTCTTCAGCCATTTGGAAGAGAGCCTCGAAAGGCAGTTCGTCGTATGATTTGCACTACATCAACAATGCTATAATTAATAATATACTTGACCACCCAAGGACAAAATATCACTTATTTTCCCTCTTATTCTGACTTCTGTAAAGCTCAATAAAGTATGGAATGTCCTTCTCTTCGTCAAAAAGCTCATTGGCTCTTATCCTAGCAACCTCAGCTTGGTACTTTTACTCTGTAAACTCGATAAATTTATACTCAAAATTCACACTTTCTGCTAAGCTTAGGAATTCTATCATAGAATCTCCTCTTTTCGGGTTGACAAAGATAGCTTTTCCGTGATTCGATAGATAAGAATCAATCGTCAAAAGAAGCTGTTTGTGAAATTATGTGAAATAAAGACAATCGCAAACCAAAATTATGTCAAATAATATTCTGTCTTTGGATTCATTGTGCAAGTTAGTGAGAGTTTATTAGTCACCCCATTTCATAAGTTTAGCTTTGGATGTTTTTGAATTGTTTAGATCTATGTTTTTGTTCAAAAATTATATGTTCTCTTCCTGACCATCTGTTATCATAATTTCAAGAGATCTCTATAGTTCGAGAAGCAAGAACACTTTCTCCAGAGATAATGCTGCCAGTCCACTACAGCCAGCACCTAGTTCAATAATTTTCAAAGGCCCTTTTTATTTTTCTTTCTCAATATCTATCAAATATTTTTTGCCATAGTGAATGAGATAGTAAGCAGCAATTTATTCGGCTTACCAGATCCATTTTCCAGTTGCATCGATATCACTTTTGAAATTAACCAACTCCTTATACAGAGGTTGAGGAGTTGCTTGAACAAAATTGAACGATTGATAGCCATACATAGTAATTAGGTTTCCTTACTGAACTGAGGATTATTTCTTAAAGAGCTAGAATTTTTTGTTCTTTCGCTTGTGAGCCAAAGATTTCGAGAGGATAATATTCTTGACCTTTGCCCAATTTTTCTTCGCCCTTGATGGCTATTATTCTTTCATCCTTAAATATTAAATATCAGGAAAGGAAATCTTAAACTTGTTTTGACAAATTAAATAAACAATCAAGAAGATAATACTCATTTCTGGGACTACTGAAGATGTTGGATTTTTTATATTGCAAATAATAAAATGAGTCGAGTAAGGATGTCCCCGTCTAAGAGAGATTCAGCTTGGAGAATATCAAGGGAAAGCAGCGCTACTAAAAATTAGCTTAGTGGAATCCAACAGTCCTTTGCTTTGCCTCATAGATTTATGCCAACAAAAGGTGACAATCTGAATTAGTCAAAATTCCTAAACCCGTCGCTTGAGAAAAGCAGATTAAGTAGCAACATAAGATCACATTAAGTCTTACCAACTCCAAGAAAATATCAAGGCAACGGATCATTTTTTGTCAGCGATAACAAGTTGAAATAATCAGGTCTTTTGTAGCAATCAAAGCAAGAGTAAACGCCTAAAAAATCAAAATTCAAGGTTGCCAACAAAGACTCTTTGCTTTCCATTTCTGAAGATCAGTTTGGAAAATTCGAAAAGCAGGCCATCAAGCACCTAAGCAGTTAATATTAAAACAACAGAAGAATGATCTTGCAAGTCAAAGAAGAGTTCAGATAGTTCAAAGAGGCTATAATGAAAGAGATCAGCAATCAAAGAGATATGGTCTTAAGGATGGTGGAGTAGATCAGCTTGAAAATCAATATTCGCAATCCTGAAACCTAGAAAATGATTGGAAACATCAATTGCAAACAAAATGAAATTATGGAAAATTTACATAACCTTTGCGATGAAAAGGAAAAAAATATGAACATTGAAGGAAGTTCATTCACTACAGAATAAGTTAAAGTCAGTCAGTCAATCCGTAAACCTCTTACTATTGGTATTCCTCAATAGGACATTCTCACAAAAAATCTGATTTCTCCTAAGGCAGGTCACCAAAGAAACAACTCCAGGGACACTCCTGATCTTGCCAAATGCAACCATATAGTCGAAACAATAAACACTCTAAATGAAATCAACGACTCTGTATCTCACAGTATACCAGTTTCTCCAATCGCCAGGTCCAAATAAGCAGAAAGAAAAGCTATTCAAGACTACAAGCAAAAGATACAAGAAATTACAAAAAAAAGAGAAGACTCAAGTACTTTATCAAAAATAGGCTCTCCTAAAAGTAGCTATAAGCTTGATAAATTTTACAGCGCAATTGACAAGCTTAAGTAGTAAATAAACTAAATCAAACAGATCAGTGACCTGAAACAAACCAAAAGTGGCCGGGTAATCAAAAGCCCATGACTATGATGTTCTTTGGATAAAATAAAGCATAATTTATTATCACTGCTGAGTAATATTGACTAGAGTATTGTTGCTCCATTCTCCCTCAATTATCTCTCCACTCATGCATGTGTACCGACCTCGGCCGTTGATGCTATCTTCACTGAACTCGCCCTCGAATACCTATCCGTTTGTCAGAGACAATACCCCGTTTCCATGCTTATTGTCTAAATAAAATTAACCTGAATAGAGAACTTTTTACCTTCGTATTTGACCCAATAGTCCTAGACCTCTGACATTTCGTGGAAGTCGTATTCACAAGTCAACTACTGAGGGTATTCATTGTAGAGAATTCCATACCCGTGGAATTGATCGTTGGACCACTATCCATCGTAAGCTGGGTAATTTTAGTTGTAGTAGAGCACACCTTTTCCGTTCATCTTGTCCTCCTTGAATTATCCTTCATAATATGCTCCATCTTCGAACATCAACTTGCCTTGACCGTGCTTTTTACCATTGAGAGTAGTTCCTTCATACCTGCGTCCATCCTCATATGATTAGACTGTAAAAATAAGATCGTTTTCTTTCTTCTTCATCATCATAGTTGAAGGGGCCAGTTAAGATATTCGTTTAGGAGCTTGTTCAACAGACCTGGACTATCCCAATGTAACTTTGTTGAATTATTCGATTGTTCTGGTTGGAGCTTTGGGTTCAGTTTCAAAGTTTTTGATTGAATTGAGGATAGATTGAGTTTGAGGATACATAAAAGTGTATTTCGAGGTTTCATAGAAAGCGCTATGCTTGAGCTTATTGATATCCTCGAGATCCTTTTTGATCATTTAGAGGAGTTTTGGATCAGTGAATAGCGTGTTCTCATTGACAGTAGGAGGGTTCTTAGGGGTCTAGGGAATAATCTCCTCAGGACGAGCTACTGATTGCTCTTCTAACTTGTAGCATGGCAACTTCTGAGGCATAGCCACTCCTCTTTCATTGGCTTAAAGGTATTTTCTAGCTGAGGGTTTTAGGTCTATATTTTGCTGGTTCATTGATCTTTCAGTCAGGGGATTTTGATTCAAATGAGAGGTTTCACTTTGTTCCGCCATTTCAGTATTTCCCTTACTCTATTCAGCTTAATGCTCCATTGATTGCTGCAATTATTCAGCATTCCAAAAATTATCCAAATTTTTCTGAACCTCCATCAGCGAGGCTCTTCTGTTAGGATTGGGCTCAAGAATGTTGCTCATAATTTCCATAAACTCAGGTGAATATCTTTCTGACAAATATTCCAACAAATCAATCATGACAGTCTCCATGAAGACTCCATCATTGAAGTTGTAGCAATTATAAGCATCATTGAGTTGAGCAGCCTCGAGGATAGTCATTCCCATGCTAAAAATAGATTCCTTTCGGAGTGTAAGATCTGAATCGAATTTGTTGAAATTTTTTAGCTTTTCAGGTGCATAGTAAATCTGGTCGTTGAGGACAGCTCGATAATTTTAGTCTATTAGATCATCGTGAATGATCTTGATGTTTCCATCAGGATTGATGAATATTTCATTTGTGTTTAAACTCACAAGTGGTTTGAGTTCACTCAGGGCATTTGTGCAAGATTGAAGAATACTCCAAAGCTCAGCTTATTCAAAGTTTTTGTTTTCTTTCTGCCTAGCCATGATTTCCTCTTTTAGGGTGACTTGAGGGTACTCGAAAATGGCGTATATTTTGTAGGAAGTCGAACAGAAGCTGTTGAATACTCTGCATTCCACTTTTATCGGACTGACAATATTCTCTCTAGGCCCTTGCTTTATCTCATCTTAAAGTTATTTTTCTTTCTTCTTGAACAAGACTTCACTTCCATAGGTGTACTACTTGAGCAGATATGTATTTTGGCTCTTTTTGTTGAGCAGCACAATACCTCTAGTATCTTATCTGATTTGCTCATACTATTTTTCAATGACTTTCATGAGGCTGTCAGCATGGTTGTCGGTGGCAGTGTTTCCCATTGATATAACGGCTTGAATTTAATTTAATAAAGCCAGCATTTTACATTATTATCCCCAATAAAAAATCATGACTTGTTTCTGATCACTTCACTCATCCTCATCTTTTTGAGAAGCATCAGCTCAGCAATGTATTTTTTCCGGTTGACAACAACACCGTCTTGATTGTAGTACTTTGAAAGGTTCCTTCTTTTGGCTTATAAGCTCCGATATCTGTCAGTATCGTTGATGCTGCTTACTCGAGATTTGCTTTATATTATTTTTCTTGCAATCAGGTTGTTTTATTACTCGTAGGTTGGAATGCTAAACTCCTTCTTTATCTTTGGTAGGACTAAATTTGGAGTCGACTGCGATATTTTTGACTTGCGGCGATTGATATTCACAAGTTTCTTCATAATGTGACTGTTCTCCACCTAGATTTATTCTATCCTCTTGCTTCGCTATAATTTTCTTGCTCGCTAAAAGTGAGGATTATGAGGTTTAGAGGCTGAATGGTTAGGGACTTTAGTTTCAGGATTTGATAGTTTTTGCATATGGAGCTGATACTACCGAAGTTGTTGATAGTAGTCGAAAGAATTGTAGCTCATTAGTTTTATATTGTTATTATTCATAGAGTGAGCAAATGAGAGGAGAGGAACGAAGTAGGAACAAATATTGAATGAAGATAAATAGGTTATCTCTGTTAAATATCAAACTTTGATCGAATTACAAACCAGCTGCATACACGAGAGGGACTGTGGAAATTTTGTCTACAATATGTAAGGAGCTCACAGTGTTTGTTCTAATATAGGTCTTGGCAGCTAAAAAGCTTAAATTAGAAGACTTATAGAATGAATAAAAACGGATCTTGATGATTTATAAGGCTAGTATTGAGCCGTATACCTTGTTAAAGTGATAATACTAATATGCATAAAGTATTGATTTGATGGTCCCTTTGAGTTTTAATTTAAAAAAATTATTCATAGCAGTGAGCAATTAGAGGAAAACAATTTTGAAATATCTCAAAAATATCAAAGTTCTTCGATCTTGAATTCTGGACAAATGTTCTCGTTATGCTCTCCGAAAACTCTCTTCTTGGGTGCTCGCTTGACACTGCTGGAGAGCCGACTATCAAGAATGATCTCTTTTCGACTGAGACCCTGGGATTTTTTGTTCTAAATAATATAAAGCGTACCTTTGTATCTTTGGAAAGCATGTTTGGCAGGTATTCGAGGTACGGTTCACCTGTTGAAAATTTGATCACTCTATGGTTATCATGAGATAATTTTTTCTTTTTTTTTCTGTGGGAAACCTCCATCTTTGACTCAACCTCATATTAGACATGTAACCCTTTTCTTCTCCTTCTTTCGGGACTGTTGATGTCGACTTCTTCAATTTCCTAGCTGTGATTGAAGTTTTTATCCTTGATCTCCAATACACCAAATGAAGGATTTTTATTATCATCGATTGTCATGAGTTCTCTTTTCTTTCTGTATGGATCAATATTTTCATCTCCAAATTAGCTTCTCTCTTCTTGATAATCTAAATTAATTTATCTGTTGAGACAAATTCTTAGAGGTGATTGTCTGGATGTAGCACCTTCAGAGCCATTCATACTTATCTTCAAAGTATCCTTTGCATCTCCTACATTGAAAGTGGCTCCTTTTTTGTAAATCTAATAGTCATCATCATTTTCAGGCTCCTAGGTTATTTTCTTGTTTCTGATCTATTCAGTGATCATATCTTCTTAGTTGTCGATGGGTTCCTGCTGACTAGGATTGATCATTATCATGTTTTAACTGCAAATCTTCTTCTTCATAGGAAGGCCAACTTCGACCTAGCTGACTTTTTATTAGAAATTATCTTAAAAGCTGTGTTCCTTTTTGGACGAGTTGAACAAGCTATCGAGGGAGCCCTCTCTGTCAGCAGTTTGAAGGTTCACGTTAATTGGTGGCAACATTTTCTATCTTTTTATTCTTTTTAGAATATCCATCGTTTTATCTTTTGCTTATCTGTCCTCATTTCGAACAATTTCATCACTCATCGATTATTTTTCCATTCTTATGGGAATATTTTTTGGAATTTTACTTGGTGACATCATTTTTGGAGGATTTAAAAGCATCTCTTTCTCTCCAACAAGATCATACTGCTAGAGCCAGACATTTTCCTTCTGACACTCCATGACATACTCATGGACAGTCGTACTCAAACTGAGTGGTATACCGATGATCAGAGTCATAGTTGGCCTGACCACAAAGTTATCAAAGACCAGATTCAAGCCAACATTTGCCAAGAAGGTTGTCAGGGCTGAGTTATAGTAGCTCTTATAGACAGCTCCTATAAGTCCTAAATTCAAAACAATGTTCAGAATGGCAATGAAAACTTGCACATATTTTTATCTATACTTGTTATCACATTGCTCCTTATGCTCGTTAACAGTGTTTCTAGCGATAGCCATGACCACAAAAAAATAGGCAAAATGCACTATTGTTCCAATGATGACGAAATAGAAAGGTGATGGAGTGAAGTATGCTCCCAAAGTTATGATGCTGATCGATAACAGCAGACACAATTTATACTTGGCCCTCCTCACAGCACATATCTCCAAGGGAGTGAAATTAAAGAGAAGATACTTGAGGGTGCTTTTGGTTGGCGATTCCTCAGTTTTCATAATTTACTCATGCTAGGCCGGTTGCTTTTTGTGCCGTATTTTGCTTATTATCATGTTGTCCTTGATCGACAATTTGAGCACAAGCAGACTTAGTAGTGCCAGTACTCCCAAGATCGCCACTATAATCATGTAAAGGTCGAACATTCCAGTTTACACTTATAATATATTCGTTAAGACTATGATAATTCACTTAATAAATACTTGATGAAAATTAAAGGGCATAGATCGATTGATAATATCAAAGAGTAATCTTGAATCAATTATTGGAAAGTAAAATGCTCTACTCAGTCTTGGCCTTCATTAGTTACATCGCCTTCTATTTCCATTTGTTTAGCTCTTTGTTGGCTTCTCTGGCATCTTTACCGTAGCGCTCGCACATCTTGCTTAGATTTTCGTTCTCGTGGTATACTGCCTCGAGTTACTTCTTCATCACATCGATTTTTTATTCATAGTAGCCGTCCATCTACAAAGTCAGATCTCTGCTTCGGTTGATTGCATCTGAACTCTTCTTGAGGAATATGATCTCTTCTTGTAATTTTTTGACCTCTCTCTTGTATTTTTCAACCTCTTCCCCTGTTGTATATTTTTCTGAGTAAGCCTTTTATTTGGTGCTTGAGCTGGAAGAAGCGTTCTTCTGACGTGGTGTCTATGTCTTGGAATTTTCCCTCATCAGCTTTTCTATTGTGGTAGTCTGATGTTCAAGCTTTATTTTGTAGTCTTGACATTATGTCTGTAGCCTCGTATTTTTCTTTGTCAAATCATTGATCTGATCAAGTAATTTTTTATTATCAGAGCTCAGATCGTTATTGAATTTCATCACATCCAACTAGTTTTGCATTTCAATAACTCTGCTATTGTAAAGGTTGTCATTTTTGAGAGAAATCTCAATTTTCAGACTTTTTATCTGCTCCAGAAGTTCACTATTTATTTTCTTCAATTTGATATTTTAGTTCATAAAGAACTATTCTTCCTCATTCTTGCTTTTTGTTTCTTGAAGCTGATTCGACATCTGAATATTTTCTAACTTTAGCCTGTCAACCAATTGTTCATATTCCTTCAGTTTCTTTTCCTTTTGAATGAATTCCTCCCGAATTCCCGAAGCATTTTCCTTCGATAGACTTTCCAGCTTCTTCAATAGAGCTTTCTTTTCATTCTGAAGTGCTTAGTTTTCTTATCTATAGCGGTAGACTACTGAGTTGTCAGTCAAGCTCACGAAATGTGATTGCTGAACCTTGCTGTTTTCCATTTGTTGTTTGGTTGTGTTTAGTTTGTTGTTCAACTTTGATGCTTCAGATCGATAGTAGTCTCTTTATCTCCGAAGTCTCGTATTATCTTCCTGTAATTTTTAGTTGATTGAACTCAGAGCTCTCAGGTTTTCCTCAAGTTTGCCAAGAGCAGCCTCTGATGTCATGCTTTGGTTCATGGAAAGGTCAGCTACTGATGAGGCTCCTGATTTGTTCAGAGCTGCCACTGACTGATTGAGTACACTGAAAGACTTAATGGTATACATCTCACTCATGGACTGATTTGCTGAAATGTTGACTGGTTTTACAATCAGTTCATCCATCTTTTTCTTCAATTCAGTATTCTCATTTGTCAAGGCCGCTATTTTGCTTTCATACTGTAAAAACTTCGACTCAACTTATTATTTTTCCAAATCTCCAAGCAGCTCCATCATTCCTTTAGACCTGTCAAGTAAATTAACCTGAGTCTTTTTCTTGTTGCTCATCAGTTCTTTTTTGAGATGGTTGTTCTCTTACAATAATTTTGTGTAGTTCATACTCATGTCAAACATGTTTTTTCTTTTGTCTTTGTTGTCATCAGGAGACATACCAACTTGATAACTTACGCTCAGTTCTGGACCTTTCTTGGCAAAGGGGTTGCTGGTTTGATTAAATATCATTGACTAATTTTCTTCTTTCTTGAAGAACTTGAGAAGCTCAAGCTATTAGTTCATCTATCTGAGCCTTTGCTTGAGAGATTAATTTTATTTTTTCAGCTATCTCATATTTTTTCTGTGCAACATTTCCTCCCGAGTCATGTTGATTTGAGAATATGACTGTTCGAAATCCACATGCTCATTCTTGCCCTTTTCCTCAATAATTTTCAAGTATGTCAAAGTCATTTATCCTATCGACTCTTCCATAGCTATCAAGTCCTTTACTTTTGAGTCACGATCATCTTCTAAATCTTGAGCAAGATCTGCTAGCCTAATAATCTAATTTTTTAGAGTCATATAGTTCAAGAAACGGTAATAATCCTCTTAAGTAGCCAAGTGTTGCAAAGTTTCAATACGTTGAATGTACACAGTGTTCTTCATATCTTCTCTGCAGATGAAAGCTCTTTGCGTGAATAAAAATAAGTCTCTGGAATTTCGAGAAATGAATCTGAGTTACAATTTGTTGATGCAGTGTGTTCTTTCGGGTTTTTGAAATAGCTTCAATTTAGAAGAGCTTTCGGAATGACTTTTGTAAGGTATTTTTTCACTCATCGAGCTCTAATTAAGCGAGGTATTCCTAACATGGAAGATGAGATTGAGCCAATCCCTAACTTAGTCGACTTGATCCTGCTCAAAACGGAGATAAACTCTAGTAGCATCTTTTGGATTAAGCTCGATTTTAGGCTCTGACATACTATAATCTTTGACTAGCTTTTATCCTGAATTATCATCAACAAACTCCATGTCTGTCGAATTCAATCGAACAGTGACATTATTCTTGCGCTACTTTTCCACACAAACAACTTGAGATAGTAAAGTACCAGAGTACAGAGCCCCTTCTATCAGTCTTTTCATCATTACGTCGATACCAATAGGACCAATAGTCACTTATGCTTCAGCTTTTGGGTCGTCTACTGATTTCACCACTGCTTTTATGTATGCTCCCACATCTCCAGGCTCGCACATGTAAGTATTTCCGACTAAACAGTGAATTTTTTAGACTGAATGGACGGCATCTGATCTTATCTTGAAGCGGCTCCACTACACTCTGATGGGAATGATGGTTCTGACTTGTTTAGAAGCGAATGCTGTTATGACGATGTTGGAGCAGTTGGTCGGATCCTTCGGCTATGCTTCGATATAAAGTGTAGACTTCGGATGTATATCGATTTTGGTAATAAATTTAGTGGCTGGTTGCTCGCTCTTTTCATCCATAAACCATCTCAAAATACTCATTTTGTTATTTATTAAAAATTGAACTATCAGATTTTGAAGTTGAAAATCCCGATAGCCAGCTACAATCAAAAAATAAAATTGTAATTCTCAGAAAAAAGGAAGGCGAATGTTCAAAGGTATACCATTATTGTATTTTATTTTTTTTATAAATATAACTAGCATGTCCAACCGACCCAAACAGGAAACCAAGAAGAAAGGAGGATTCTTCTCTTGCTGTGGAGGAGAAGAAGATAAAGGTGAAGCCTATGTCGACTTTCAAGAAAAAAGATAGCCTGTTGTCAGAAGCCAAGTGCCACGTATTTTGTAATTTATACAGCCGTATGAATATTTAGATTTAGCCCGTCGTCGTTCAGAGCCAGCCTAAAATTCGTTTTTCCTACAACACACCTACTGAGTAGAACCGAGTCCACCCTTCCTATCAGTCTTACCAACCTCAGTATCAATACGAACGCAAATATTGATCCTATCAACTCCATTCATCAGCTTACTCTTTTCTATTTATTTAAATCTTTTTGTGATTCATTTTTCCAGTGATAGAAGATGATAGTTGAAAGAAGAGCATAATTTATTGGAACAGTTTATAAAAAATATAAATCAGGTCAGAAATGTTATCCCAGGTCATCAGAAGAGCATTCATTCCCTCCACCTACAAAGGTCTATCGACAGGACTGATGTTCAGGTTCAGCGAAGAAAAGGAAGATAACAACAATAGCGAGGGAACAAGTTAGATCACCAAATAAAATGCTAAGCTAATTATTGACAAGTGGGTCAAGAAGAACAAGGTTGTCCTTTTCATGAAGGGCACTCCTCATCAACCTAGATGTGGATACTCCAACTTTGTTGTCGAACTTCTCAAAAAATATGGTACTTCTTCAACTATACAGGTTTGACTGACTTCAAAAGTATCAATGTTCTCGATAATCCCATTATCCGCGAGTAAGGTAAAGTTTACAGCAATTGGCCCACCTATCCTCAACTCTACATTGATGGTGAACTCATCGGAGGGAGCAATATCCTTCAGGAAATGCACAAGGACCAATCCCTTCAAAAATTGCTGACTGAAAAGAATCTTATTTGATTGTTTGTAGGCTAAAATACAAATTTATTGAGTTCAAGCACATCAAAACAGGACAACGCCCAGTTCTTTGGGTTCAATCTTGCGTCTTTCCATGACCCAGTTGTACAGGTAGTAGTTCAACACGCCGTCTCCGGTCTGGAAGTGCAAGTTATCGAATACGGTTGCATTGTCCATCAAATTGAGACAGTTATAGACATCGTAGCCTTGCTTCTTGGCCAAAATCAATGCATTCTTGATTAGCTCTTCGTATGAGACTGTGGTGGCAAAGTTGAAGAATGAATAACAGGCCTAAGTTTAGATGGATGTACATAGAGCATTTTATGTTTGGGATTGCCCATGACGTGAGAAGGCAGCCCATAGAAGGATAGGAAGTCGGTTACTTTGGTCTTCTTTTTACCATTTTCAACCTATGTTTTGCTTATAACATAGGTGTAAACAACTTTATCTCGAGGCATGAAATAGTGCTTGACGTCCTCGTCCGTATAGTGGAACTTCACCACAAATTTACTAAATTAACAAATAGATACGAGAGGCCTTCGTTGAGGAGTTTTGCGACTCCGAAAACGTCATTCTTAGTCATGGGTTTCAAGTCCATAGTTAGTTCGTCAGGAATGGCATAGAGTTTTTTAACCATGGGTAGGGTTTGATTTTGAGTGAGGGCTGAAAACTTGACCTCAATCAATTTCTTTGGGTCGATTGATCTATGGTAGTATGTAGCTCTAGTGAAGGGGGTTGGCAAGTTTTTGCCTGAAGTATAAATCTAAATTCAAAAGGTCTTACGGCTTGCCACTTGTTTCTCAAATTGACTCTTCTGGTGACCTCAGAAATCAGGAGGGCAGCCATTTTGCTTGATCTTTCATCCTTATGAACGCACAAATAGTTTATCTAAGCCATCTTAATTTTGTCATTCTCGACCAAAACAGTCACTGGAACCCCAGTAATGCTGGCTACTAATCTTTTGTTTTCGTCTCTGACACCCACTAACCATTCGGGGCGATACCCGGGAGGAGTGAGAGCCCATCTCAAGAACTATCTCGAATAATCAAATCTATAGGTATTGTCATCGTCCTCAACGTAGTTGTTTGTGAGTAAATAGTAAAACTTGATTAAAGGAAAATTACCTCATTGAGTTGATCATCCTTTGTGAGGTCGATATCGCTCCAGAACATACCTTCTCTGGGCAGTTTGAGAGGTTCTTTTTGGACATCTTCAACCTTTCGCTCTCCTTCAATGTTGCCAGGTTTTTGATCTTTGTCCTCTCTAAGAGTGGGCTTATCGTCCCAATATTCGTGCTTTTTCAGCAGGTCCTCCCAATATTTGAGCATTTTTCGATCGGGACTAAGTAACTGAATAAATACTATTTCTTTTTCTTCTCGCCCAGATAGTTCGTCAACATCTACATTTTTCTAGGGTGAGGCTGGTTAGGTTTCTACTCTTTCTTCTATTCTGTCTTCTACTTTTCATTCTCTTTTTTAGCCTCCTGTTGAGCAATCTACTTTTTCTCCTCTCCGTTGAACTCCATATCAAATCTTAAAATAATATAAATCACAGTATCATGTTTCAAACTTAGCTTATCACAACTCACCTTCAAATGCATTGACGCTTTATTCTGAATTGTCCTCGGTATCCTTGTCAAAGAGCTGCTCCATGACCCATTGATTGACTGTCGTGTAAAAATAGTATATCAGGGGCATGAGTAGTTCGACTAGAAGAATGACAAAGAATTATCCGATTGATACTCGACTTTCCCCTAAATCTATCAGGAAGAAGTAGTTAACTCCTAAACCTATGACAATTGCTGCACAAAATCTTTTTCTTAGCTTTATGTGATATCTGAACTCACTTGGCAATACCCTATACTCTACTATGTTCTTTCTGTCCAGTAATTCCATTTATATCTATTTTTGCTTCGAGTGCTGCAAAAACTTGTTCATTGACTTCTTTCTAGCCCTCTAGTTGCTGAGTATTTCCCGTATGTAGAGAAATTGATGTAGTCCGCAAAATGTTATGATTACGTAGAGAGCCAGCAGAGGGTATCGGACTGGAATTGTACGATAGTAGCTGATGCTAACGATGAAAATAGCAATGAGGATCAGAAATGTGCTGATGAATATCTTCGAGCAGACTTTATACTCGAATACAAACCTCAAAAAAGTGAAGTAAAGCGCCAAAGTCCAGATCATTCTCAGGATGTGAGACAAAGCAGATATAGCGACCTATTGCATCAGAACAGTAAAAAGGTCAGTACCAACAAGAAGCAAAGAAATGAAGAATACCAACCTGTCTATGCGGTCATATTTCCTTTGTGTCTTGATCAGTTCTTTAGCAAAAAGGTAAAAGATGAAGCCCTCCATGATGATTATTGGTACGACCCTGAGACAAAGCTGACATATTCGAAAGGATTCCAGATCGATGTCCAGGATAAAGCTTTCCTCGGTCATAAGAGCAATGATATGAAAGTATGTTTATAATAAGTTCAAGCCGATAAAGTTTTCTGTTTTATGGGCATTTAGATCATAACTTAGGAGCCTGGACATTGTGCTCATAGACCTGTCTGACTTTTTTGATGAACTCGACGGTCTCACAGTACTGATTTTTCTGTAATTTGCTGGTGCCGTGGACGATCATTGCCAGATCTTTGGTCATGAAGCCTTTTTCAACAGTTTCAATGACACTCCTTTCAAGCAGTTCAGCGAAGTTCTTCAAGAATTCATTGTTATCGATTTTTGCTCTGTGAAGAAGACCACGAGTCCAGGCAAAAATACTGGCAATGGAGTTGGTAGAAGTTTATTTTCCTTGCTGCCATTGTCTGTAATGTCTGGTGACTGTTCCGTGAGCAGCTTCAGACTCAACAATGCTATCAGGAGCAACAAGAACTGAGGTCATCAATCCCAAAGATCCGAAACCTAAATAAAGTGAGAATTACCTTGTGCAACAGCATCACTTTGAACATCACCATCATAGTTCTTGCATGCCCAGACATATCCGCCTTCTGATTTCATCATGTAAGCGACCATATCGTCAATCAACCTGTGTTCATACCATATTTTCTTCTACTCGAATGCTTTTCTGTATTTTTCGTTGTAAATTGCCTGGAAGATATCTTTGAATCTGCCATCGTAGCTCTTGAGGATAGTGTTCTTAGTGGTGAAGTAAAGAGGGTATCCTCTGGCAAGAGCATACTTAAAGCATTGCTCAGCAAATTCACTGATGCTTTCGTCAGTATTGTACATGGCTACTCCCACACCTCCAGTTCCTTTGAATTTGTACACTTCAGTAGTCTGCTCTTTGCCACTTTCACCCTTGAAGACAATTGAAAAAGTTCCGGGTTCATTGACCTTAAAATCGGAAGCTTTGTATTGGTCACCAAAAGCGTGTCTGCCAATGACGATAGGTTCTTTCCATGAGGGAACAAGTCTTGGAACGTTTTTGATGATAATAGGTTCTCTGAAGACAGTTCCATTTAAAATGTTCCTGATTGTGCCATTGGGACTCTTCCACATTTTTTTAAGTTTGAACTCTTCAACACGAGCCTAATCGGGAGTAATAGTTGCACACTTGATTCCTACTTTAATCTTTTTTATAGCTTCAGCAGCATCTATAGTAACTTGGTCATTGGTGGCGTCTCTATTTTCAATGCTGAGATCGTAGTATCTGATGGGGAGATCGACAAAAGGAAGGATAAGTTCTTATTTGATGACTTTCCACATCACTCTAGCCATCTCATCTCCATCTAGTTCGACAATAGGGAAGGCAACGTTGATTTTCTCGTGAATCATATGTGATTATTATGCCGTCACCAATTAAGATATCGATTAAATTACTATTTTGCCATATCATTTGCTATAAAATCAGGACTTTATCTGCTAGTGAGCATGTTTCTCCAACAGTTGTCGGATCGATTGGTTGCTATGGTGCTTTAAATGAGGATAGTTTCGAAGGACTTCATCTGCAACGTGCTTTGCAATCTGTTCATCTACGCTTGCCATTGTCTTCTTTTCAGAGTTGGTCATTTTTTCCCATTCAAGATCTTTCTTTTTTTTCTATAGCTCAGCTACTCTCTCAGCTGTCTTTTGACTTGAAACAGATTGGGCTCCTGATTTACCACTAATACGACTTAAAATATCGTCACTATCCTTCTCGTCTGCAGAGTTATTCTTATCATCCTAAATTTTCTTCAATTGACTCTTGCGCCAATCCTATTTTTCTTTGAGTTTCTCGATTTTTCCTTTGAGCTCAGTTAGAATACTTTTGACATCATTGTCTGTTACATAATCCTTGAGATCTTCAGTTTGTTACTTGCTGAAAAAATTAAGAAGTTCGTCAACTTCTTTTTATTACGATTGTTAATTTTCCTCTGCAGTTTTGGCCCACGCAGGTTTTTATTTCCTTTTCATGTTGACATCAGCTTTTTTGGGTGTCTAGGAAACTTCAGGCTTTGAGGTCGATAGTTCAGTTGTGCCATTTTTTATTTTTTATCTTTGTTCGTAGCCTTCCTGTTTGATCTTTTATAGCCGCTACTGCTGCTTTTGCTTTTACTTTTCTTCCTATTATTTATGCTTGTGAATATCTTTTTTAAAGTTTTCCAACCATTTCTTGTGATTATTGAGAACCGGTAACACTCTCTTTCTAGTTTTGTGCTCATCGTATTGTTTAACTGGAACCAAACCGATCTGTTCTGCTGGATTGACTCGACCACAAAACTCTCTGAGTGTCATTGTAGTTACTTTTTTTTGTTGATGGAGGGGCTTTCGTTGGGCCTGGAGCAGAGGAGAACTCCTTTATAGTAATTAATTCCATCTAAGTGAAGAAATAGGTACTTGCTTCCATCTGTGGTATATTCTTAATTTTAATATAAATGCTGCAATAGTTTTATTTATGCAACTAATCAGATTTCAGGCCTTAAATTATGTTGTTCACTCTTTAAGTCAAGTCCTTATACTGAACTTATTTTATATTTGATATTTCAAATAATTATGGAAGCCATTGAGACTACATACCAGCCTCTCGCCACTGACGAAAAGGCTTACTTCTTCTTCCCCAATAGTAAGGTTGGCTCTATGTAGAAAAGGAAGAAAAAACAGAAGAAGGCAAGAAAGGCAGTAGATTTTTCTACTACGGACAAATTCAACATGACGATTACGAAAAGAAAAAAATCGGAGAGTTCTATGACTACGTTAACAAGAACAAGATCGAGTACAACAAAGAGTTCTTTGATGAGCAAAGGTTGCTTCTCTTCCTGCAATCCCATGGATACAAACCGAAGGAAACCCTTGAATCAATGAAGAGTCATCTTGAATTCAGAAAAGAGTACCTTCCTACAGACTTCTCCAAGGTTGAAACCCTTATCGTACAATTTTTTTAAAGCAGAAAAAAGGTTACTTCTACCCTGTTGGCCGAGACAGAAACTTCAGACCTATTTTAGTATTCAACGCAACTCTTTTCGACCATAAAGATATCGAAACCGCAACCCTTGCCACCATTTTCGTCCATGAAGAAATCATCAATAAAATGTTCATTCCTGGACAAGTCGAGAACTGGACTATCATTTATGATCTTGGAGGTATGGGCATTTCTGATATTCCTATCTCAGCTATCAAGGGTAGCACTCAAAAAATGTCCCAGAACTATGGAGGTAGACTATACAAAATGTTCGTCGTCAATGCTCCAGGCACTATCTACTTTACATGGAAAATGGTCTCAGCTTTCTTGGATCCAGTCACTGTCGAAAAGATCAAAATATCCAAGACCAACACTGACAAGACCATGTTCGATAACATCGATCCATCCCAAGTTGAACAAAAGTATGGAGGCAAGCAGCCTAATAGAGTCAGCTATTGGTACTTTTGATTTAATTTAGGCCTTTCTGCATTCCTGAAGGCGTGTTCGACGACAAGAGACTGATCTCTCCCCAAGAGTACGAGGCTAAGTTGAAGAATGGAGAACTGAAGAGAAATGTTATTGCCCCCAAATTCAGTGAAAAGAAAGAATGATAGTCAATCTGGCTTGTTATCAATCACTATGCATCAGCTTTTATCAATATTGCAGCAACTATTCAATTAAAACATAATATTTCTGGATGCTTATTGAAAATATTCTTGCAGAAATAATATTATCA
>Ga0100380_10002356_pt1 | contig 20421 bp, 17 predicted proteins | sample CryGeymeta201504_FD_80417 | JGI IMG/M metagenome (GOLD analysis project Ga0100380, IMG submission 80417) | Groundwater microbial communities from Crystal Geyser aquifers in Utah, USA - Crystal Geyser metaG 2015-04 | ecosystem: Environmental > Aquatic > Deep subsurface > Groundwater | place... | reverse complement strand
GTTTTCATCTTTATAAATAAATAAGGCAGCCCAATCTTGACGGACGATATCTTAAGTATCAACGAGGTTTCAGGGTACTGCCTTATTTTATTTGGTAATATAACATTTTTACAAATATACGAATGAGGTTTTAAAAAATAGTAGGGTACGGTACAACAAAATAAGCCTTTTTTACGATTTTCGTATTTATATTTTTCTATTCTCTCACTAATTTCATAGAATACTATGTTTTTCTTCCTATCCAAAACGCTATTTTATTTTCTGATGCCCATTACTTGGATTATTCTTTTGTTATTGATTGCTGTTTTTTCCAAAAAATGGCGAGCCAAATCGCTTAAAACAGGAGTTCTTTTGTTTTTACTTTTCACAAATCCATTTTTGGCTAATGAAATGTATTTGCTTTGGGAAATTCCTCCAACTCCGATGAAAGAAGTCAAAAGTTATGAAATAGGAATTGTCTTGACAGGAATGAGCAATGCAGGAAAAGAACCAAAAGACAGAATTTATGCCTCTCAAGGAATTGACAGGCTTTTGCAAGCAGTTCGTTTGTATAAAGAAGGTAAAATCAAAAAAATATTGATTGCAGGAATGTCTGAAGAAATAAATATCACAACTGGAGAAGAAAAACTCCCAAAACGAACCTACAAATACAAAGATATGCTCAAAGATATGTGTATCAAAGAGGAGGATATTTTGATAGAACCAAAATCAAAAAACACGTATGAAAATGCACAATTCTCAGCTAATTTCATACAAAAAAATAATAAAGAGTTAAATATTCAATTCAGTTCTAATCAGAATCAGATTTTAGTAATTACTTCAGCTTTTCATTTGAGGCGTTCTTTGGGCTGTTTTGAGGAAGTAGGGTTAAAAGTAGATGGATTTTCAACTGATTTTTTGGCTACTGAGCGAAAAAATACACTTACTATTTTTAGTTTGATTCCGACAGAAGATGCTATGGCAAAGTGGGGAAGAATTATTCACGAAATAGTGGGATATATAGTTTATGATGCAACAGGAAAACTATAAAAATATAATTATAAAAAATACAATTCAATAAAAAAGTATTTTCTAAAAGAATAGAAAATACTTTTTTATTTTTATATATTTAATAGTCTAAAATTTATCTTTTCAAATTAATATTTGTACAGTTTTCTGAATAAACATCATTTTTAAGAATAGACATGATGGCTAACACTTCATCGTTAGGATGTGATTTTGCTACTAATTCTCCTTGTGTTCCATCTTCATTTTGTTTGAAGATATCGCCTGTTTGTGTCCATTTGTAGACATTATCAGCTACTCTGACAGTACGTTCTCCTCCTTGTCCTCCTTGATTTTCATATAAAAATTCAAAGTTACTTACTGAAGTAGAGTAATTTTTTCCACTCGGAACTATCGTTTTTACTAGATAATTACCTGAGTTTGTACCTGTACTAGATTTATAAAGTTCGCAAGAACAAACTCCTTTTATACGCTCATCTTCTGTTCCGATAACGGAATAATGAGCAATTTTCCAATCGCTAGTTTGTTTTTCATTTCTAAAAACCATCGAAACTGTTTCAGTTCCTTTTGACCAAACTTCTTTATCTTTTGTAATTGCATATTCTACTACATAGACAATTACTCCAATAACTCCCTTTACCTCGTTTTTTAAAATCTCTTTTACAGAATAGTTTATTTTAAGACCATCTGTACGTGTAATTTTGGTCAAATAACTTAAAAAACCTTCGTAGTCGCTATTCAAAACCGAACCTCTATCAGAAATATTAAAAGTAACAAGTGTAGAAGTAACATCTTTTGCCATGTGTGTCATTACAGCTTTTACATCTTTAGTGTCGCCTAATTTAGAATAGGCATCTGCAAACTCCATTAAATTTTTCTTAATAATAACTTCAGCAGCTTTATCTCTAGCTTTTTGTTTTTCTTCATCACTTATTTTAGTCGTATTTTTTTGAGCATACACCGTAGAATAAAATAAAGAAAAAGAAAACATAACTAATAACACAAAACAAAGCTTAGAAAGTGTACTTTGAAAAATTCTCATTGAATGAGGGGAAGAGAATGAATATATCATAAAAGTATAAATTTGAGAATGAGTTTAATGAACTAACATTGATATAGAATCAATGTTTGTCATAAGACTATAAAAATTTAAAAAAATAGGTTGCTAAAAAAGGATTACGTAAAAATAGCTTTTTAGAGTGAAATAATATTTTTTTTACGGCTCTTCAAGTCAATTAACTTGAAAATTAATAATTTTACAAGAATTAATCCAATGAAATATAAATATTGTTAAATCTATTTTTTAATAATACTTGATTAAGAGGATAGATTCGCTGACTTACAAATCTAGGATTTAGTATATCGGTCTGTCCATGTCCTATTCTGCTGTTTACCCACATGTTTTTTGTAAAACAAAAAACAGTAAATTTTGAATAAAATACGGTATTTGTAGGGAAAAGGCTTGCCTTTTCCTACTTACTTCAAAATTATTGCTATTCCAGACTTGTGGGTAAACAGTAGCATGTCTTATTCTATTCTAAAAACAATTTCTTTGTGCCAATCGTAGAGAACAAAAAATAAAATTAGAATATAAAAAAGCAGGTAAAAAATACACTTGTTTGATTAGTGAAGGATTTGGCTTCGCCGAGCTTTCGGTTGTAGGATTGATAGGATTTAAAATACAGATAAATACCTTTTTTATTTTCTATATTTTTTAAAACTGAAAATAAATAAACGGCTGAATCCCTGCTGTCTTGAATTGGAACAAAACCAAAACAATAGCTACAATAATAATTGCTTTCACAACATCTGGAAGTTCTGCAAAAGCAATTCTAGTCGCTGCTTTTATGTCTTCTGGTAGCCAATGGATTACAAAACCTAAAAGCAAGACGGCATAAATAGTTTTGTATGCTGCAATCCTTTCCAAAATTCCTGCAAATTCAAACTTATAAAAAATCTGTTCTAACATTAAATTAACTGTCGCAACATCGGCAGCACGAAAATACATCCAACAAAAACAGACAAAATGAAACGTAATAATGAGCATTATCAAATTATAAACCTTTGACTTTTGCCAAGATTCTGGAATATCTACAAAAGTAAGCCATAGTTTATGAACAGCTAAAGCAACTCCATGAAGCGCACCCCAAATCACAAAACGCCAAGCATTTCCGTGCCAAAGTCCTCCCAAAAGCATTGTCAAAAATAGATTTACGTAGGTTCTAGCTTTTCCTTTTCTATTTCCTCCCAAAGGAATATACAAATAATCTCTAAGCCAAGAAGAGAGCGAAATATGCCACCTGCGCCAAAAATCAGTAATACTAGTCGCTTTGTAAGGCGAATTAAAATTGATAGGCAAACGAAAACCAAGAAGCAAAGCCACACCAATCGCAATATCTGTATAACCCGAAAAGTCGCAATAAATCTGAATCGCATAACCATAAACAGCCATCAGATTTTCAAAACCTGTATATTGAAAAGGTTCTGCAAAAATTCTATCGACATAATTAGCAGAAATATAATCTGAAATCAACATTTTCTTAATCAATCCATTGATAATCAGAAAGATAGCTTCGTTGTATTCTGTACTTGAAAGTTTGTATTTTTGGTAAATTTGAGGAACAAATTCGGATGCTCTCACAATCGGCCCTGCCACAAGTTGAGGAAAAAAGCTCACATAAAACCCAAAATCAATTATATTTTTGACAGGTTCTAGCTGCCTTCTATAAATGTCTATGGAATAACTAATCGTTTGAAACGTATAAAATGAAATTCCGACAGGAAGAAAAATGGAAGTCGTATCAAAATAAGGCTTTCCTACCAAAAGATTGAGGAAATAAGAAAAATAATCTGTTTTGGCAATATTTGGGGAAGTTCCTGAAAGCCATTCAGAAGTGGTATTGAGAGAATCTACAAAGAAAAAAGTGTATTTGAAATAAGCTAAAACAGACAAATTAATGACTACACTAAGTGTAACCAATAATTTCCGATGTTTTTCATCTTCGCTCTTAAAAATTCCTTCTCCAATAAAATAATCTACAATGGTAGAAAAAATCAGAAGCAAGAAAAACCAACCACTTGACAAATAATAAAAATATAGACTAAAGAGAGCTAAAAATGAAGTTCTGGCAGTCTGTTTGTCTTTTGCAAACTGATAAATAAAAAGTACGAACGCAAAGAAAAACCAAAATAACACATTTGTAAATATAAGTGGTTCGTTTTCTTTGTATAAAAAAATACTTTCCATAAATGAATAAAAAGAAGCGTAAATTAGAACAGCAATTATAATTTGTATGATTTGCTCAAAATCACAAAACAGTTTCAAAACTACTAAAAAAAGGATTCTATTTTAGAAAAAATTTAAAATAAAATGAAAAGCTAGAAAATTTGGCTGTGCTTTTTATAAAATTCCTAAAATTGATTTATTTTTTGTATATTTTCTGACCCTAACCCATACTATTTACTTAGCTTACCCAAAAAAATGGATTTACTTTACCAAAGTGCTGATGATTGTGCCAACTCTTATATTGATACAGCATCTAATTATTACCTCATTCGTTTGCAGAAAAAAGTAAATGAAACAGATTATAAAGCTGCTTATTCTGCTGTATTAGAAAGTGCCAAAAATAAATCTTATAACAAAATTGTTCTTTCTATGAAAGATAATGAAGCTTCTCCTCTTTCTGTTTCGTTTTCGGCTCGTAGTTGGTTTGCTTCTTATTTTAGCCCAAAATTCTATGAAATGGCAGAAAAAAATGTAACAGCAGCAATAGTAAAACCAAAAACAAAATTTCAAAACAATATGGTCAATGTCATCAAGGGCGTAATTGATAAAGCAAGTATAGAAATAAGGGTTGAGTATTTTGACAATGAAGACGAAGCAAGAGAATGGATAAAAAATCTTATTTAATCAGAGTTATTTAAAACTTTCTTGACTTCTTGTATTTAAACATAACTGCACTAATATAAATACAAGACTCTTTGATGTTACTTGCCACAAAAACCATTTGGATTACGTAAGTAATAATAAATCTATTACAGAAATTTTTGTGTTTTATTTTTTTCTTCTTTTTTTATGCCTATTATTTCTTTCAAAATTATATTTCTGAGTTTTATTGCTTATTTTTTATGTACGCCTATTTTGCTAGCCCAAACTCCCGATACAGATGTACTTTATGACACAGTATATAGAAAAAGAAAAGGCAAACTTGTACGCAAAAAACTAACAGCAAGTAATTATAAAAAAGAGGATATAGATATATACATTTCTCCTTTTGCACTTTTAGAACCTACTCCTACCATTTATTTGGGAGGTGAATATTTTGTTAAAGATAGGCTCTCTATTCATACCGATTTGGGTTATATGGTTAATCTTTTTGGATTAAAATTGAATACAGAAATAGATCCTAGCTTATCGGCACAAGAAAACCAAATAGATCAAACTATTCTCAATTCATCGAAGGCAAATTATGTAATTAAACCTGAATTACGTTGGTATAGAGAAGGTAATAACGCAAAGGACGCTTCTTATTATGGTATTCGTTTGATGTGGAGAAATGTTAATTATTTAAAAAATAAACAAACATTTGAAGAATATGCTTTCAGTACACTTACTAATAATTGGACAGCAATAGGAGAGGATAATATTTCTATTTATCAAGTCAGAAGGCGTTCGATAGGAGTTCAATTTTTGGTGGGTTGGAAAAACAGCTTTTTTAAAAAACTCTCTTCAAATTTATATATGGGAGTGGGAGTCCGTTATATTTCAAATGTTCCGACCAATAAAGCCTTTGACCCATTTGAAGGTTTTAATGATACGCTTCTTGATGAATTGAATCTAGAATTCTTACAATTTAATAAGCAATATAAATTTGTTACTATGGACTTTGCGCTAGGAATGCGTTTTGGGGGAAGACTAAAGTAATAAATTCTCATTTTTTAAAATCAATAAGAATTTTATAACTGATTTTCTTATCAGAATAGTATGTGGTTCAATTTACTTTTTGCGAAAACCCTAGTCAAAAATCGGTGGAGTGGTAAAATTAGTTTTGCTTTTTTTCGAAATGTGTTTGGTCTTTTTTGGTTTGATAAATCAAATTGAATTTTTGGTATGAAACGCAATTTTACTCCATTTTAGTTTCCATTTTAGGTTTCATTTTAGTTTTCATTTTAGTTTTCATTTTAGTTTTCATTTTAGTTTTCTTTGAAGGCGAAAAAGAAAACTAAAATGAAGTTTCTAAAACTATTAACAACGTTGTGAAACTTTACAATTAACCATTTATCACTAATAATTGATTGGGTACATCTCAAAATGTCGTTTTCAGTAGGGAAAAGGCAAGCCATTTCCCTACAACTATAAAATTAATAAAGCGACAATTTGAGGTGCGCCCTAATTGATTTTAGTCTATCCACTTAAATTTATATCCTGTATGTTTGTCTATTTTCATTCTTTCGGCTACACGTAAAAGCCTAGCAGGAAGTTTCATGATATAATCTCTAGCTTTTTCGCCTGTTTCGTTAAGGTCTTTCAAATTTTCAATATTCCATTTTTTGATAAGCACTTCCATAATATCGACATAATCTTCTGCCGTATAAACACCTAAACGCTGAGCGCAATCTGAAAAATGCTTGAAGGTTTCACCTACTTTTCCACCAATTTCTCTTAAATAATGAGCAGGCATTACGATTTTTTTACGCATCATATCCTCAAAAGCAAAAAGCATTTCATTCGGATCTACTTCCAAAATCTTTTCTACAAACGACATATACGCATACGCATGACGATACTCATCAGCAGCCACCATACTACACATTTTTTCTAAATCTGAATTATCATGTGTTCCTGCAAGCTGTGCTACTCGTTTGTGAGAAATATTAGTAGCTAATTCTTGAAAAGAAGTATAAACAAAGTTGCGATAAGGGTCTGTGGCTGTTCCAATATCAAAACCATCAGCAATTAAGTGTTGAGTAGAAATTTCTACTTGTTTCATGTTTACTCTTCCCGACAAATAAAGATATTTATTAAGCAAATCGCCATGACGATTTTCTTCGGCTGTCCAGCCTCGTATCCATCTTGACCATGGGTTTTCTTTATCGCCTTGATGCACGCCTTCTACATCCATAAGCCAAGATTCATACGTTGGGAGGGCTTCTTCAGTTATCATATCGCCTATCAAAACAATCCAAAAATCATAAGAGAGTTCTCTAGCACGTTCTTGAAGGTCTTTTACTTTATCAAAAAAATCAAGTTTAGAAGCATCAGGTAATAAATCAGCAGGTTGCCAGTTATTATCAATAGGACGTAAAAATTTATTTGTCATTTGATCTACATAGCCTTCTAAATGGCGCATGACTTCCAAACGAGAAGGGGGAAGGGTTAGAATATTACTCATAAACTATTTTTTTTGTATCAATTTTTATACAATTTCTACTTACTATATACAGTATAAAATTGAATTGATAAATTATTTATTTAATTGTGTGTATTTGTGTGGTGTTTATTTTGGTTTGCAAGATACAAATTAAATAAGACCAAAACACTATCAAAAATCGCTTAACTTATTGATTTTTGACAGTTTTTATATCCAAAACCGACTTTTAGATTATTAGAAAATATTTACAATTTCATCGCTAATAGGTAGACAATTGATATTTTGTTTCAAAAATTTATAAAAATACGGATATTTACTTCTATTTTAAGACTCAGCTTGTTTTTTACATCATCTGCATTTCCACCAATTTAGAATATGCACCTTGTTCTTCTATTAAATTTTGATGCGTTCCTGTTTCGATTATTTTTCCATCATTTATGACTACAATTTTATCAGCATGTTGAATGGTACTCAAACGGTGTGCAATTACAAGCGTCGTTCTTCCTTCCATCAATTTGTAAAGTGCTTCTTGTACAAGCTGTTCGGATTCAGAATCTAAAGCAGAAGTAGCTTCATCTAAAATCAAAATAGCAGGGTTTTTCAAAACGGCTCTTGCAATACTGATGCGCTGGCGTTGTCCTCCTGAAAGTTTGCTTCCTCTATCTCCAATATTTGTTTGATACCCCTCTTCTGTTTTGATAATAAACTCGTGTGCATTGGCAATTTTGGCAGCTTTTTCTACATCTTTTTGTGTGGCTGTTTCTATTCCAAAAGCAATATTATTGAAAATTGTATCATTAAATAAAATAGCTTCTTGTGTAACAATTCCCATTTGAGAACGCAAAGAATGAAGTGTCCATTCTTTCAAAGAATGATTATCTAATAAAATATCGCCTTGTTGTGGGTCATAAAAACGAGCTACCAAATCAGCAAGTGTAGATTTTCCTCCACCAGACATTCCTACTAGCGCAACTATTTCACCTTTATTTATGGTTAGATTTATTCCATTTAAGACTTGTTTTTCTATAATTCCTTCTTCTTCTTTACTTATTTTATACGAAAAATAAAGGTCTTTGATTTCTATTTTATCAGAAAACTGTTTTAGTTCTTTTGCATTTGGCAAATCGCTAATAGAAGTTTGAATATCCAATACTTCAAAAACTCGTCGTCCAGAAATAATTCCACGTTGCATGTTCGTAACAAGTGTAGAACCTTCTTTTATTGGAGGAATAATTTGAGAAAAAACAGCAATATAGGCAATGAAAATTTCGGCAGGTAATTCTCCTGTCAGAACCATATTTCCACCGTACAATAAAATAATGGCAATCGTAATAATTCCTAAAAATTCGGATAAAGGCGCAGCTATATCCCTTTTATTATCGTAAGAGGTTTTGGAAATACGATAACGTTCATTGAGTTTTTTGAACCTTAAAAGAATAAAATTTTGAGCATTAAAAGCACTTACAATCTTTACTCCTGATAAAAGCTCGTCAAGCATTGACAAAATATCACCTAATGTTGTCTGTGAAACATCACTGTTTTTTCGAAGTTTGCGAGAAATAAGGGCAATAATTCCACCTGAAATAGGTAAGAAAAGAAAAGAAAATAAAGTCAGTTTCCAAGACCAATAAACAAGAAGGAAAAAATAAACTAGAAAAGTAAGAGGCGCACGAATCAAGCCTTTAAATTCATTATAAACAGAAGATTCTACTTCTCTAGCATCATTCGAAAAACGAGACATCAAATCGCCTTTTCGTTCTTGTGAAAAATAACCTACATTCAAAGAAAGAACATTCTCAAAAAGCACATTTTGAAGGCGTGCTGTGGCTTTAAATCTAATTTTGTTAATAATATACAAAGCCAAATAACGAAAAACATTGGATAAAAAAACAGTTGCAACCAATACTTTACAGACAAAGTAAAGAGCATCCATTTTGCCTTCTTCTTTAATAATTTTAGAAAGGTTGTAATTAAAAAGGTCTGTGAAATAAGCAAACGACCACGAAAAAGTAGGAGCAACAGGAATTTGTTGAATTGTTTCTTCTAAAAATAAAATGTTGAGAAGAGGAGCTAGTAGTGTAAAATTAATTGCTCCAAAAATAATTGCCAAGACCGAAGTCAAGATATAGAAAGGCACAAAAGACCGAAAAGGTCGCATAAAGCCCATTAATCGCCAAATCACTTTCATCAGTTATCAGTAAATAGTAGCCAGTTAAATTCATTTAGTTAAAATGATTTTTATTTTCATTTTTTTATTTCCTAATTTCTCTTCCCTCTTCCCTCTTCTATCGTCCCACTTCTATCGTCCCTTAGTTCAGTTTTATTCCAATCATCATAATATCATCAGTTTGTTTATTATTTGCTTGCCATTTTTCCAACTGACTTTCAATATGAATTTTTTGTTTTTCTAGAGGCATTTTATGAATTTGAGTAAGCATATTATACAGACGTTTGCTCATAAATTTTTTATCATTCTTTCCTCCAAATTGGTCTTGAAAGCCATCAGAACTAAGATAAAGTGTATCTCCGACTTGATAATGAATAGTAATATCTTCAAATTTGCGTTTGATTTTTACTTCATGACCTCCAATAGGCAACGAATTAGCTTTAAAACGATTGAATTCTCCATCTTTATCGACGTAAAGTAGAGGTTGTTTTGCTCCTGAATAAGTCAATGTTTTTTCAGTTGGATTAATACGACAAATTGCAATGTCCATTCCGTCTTGTACATTTGTTTCTTGTTGGTGTAAATTATGAATCAAACGACGATGCAATTCGATGAGTATTTCAGCAGGTGAACGAACACCACTACGAGAATTAAAAATATCATTGAGTAAAGAATTACAAAGAATGGTCATGAAAGCCCCCGGAATTCCGTGTCCTGTACAATCAGCTAAAGCAACATAAAACTCTCCTTGTCTTTGTTCGAACCAATAACAATCTCCACTTACAATATCTCTAGGACGGTCTATGATAAAATTATCGTCTAATTCTGTAAAAATAGTAGTGGTATTGATTTGTATGGCATCTTGAATTCGGCGAGCGTAATTGATACTTTTTGTAAGCGTAGTATTTGTGTTGTCTATTATTGTAGCTTGTTTAGACATTTGCTCATAAACTGAACGAATTTCATCGTTTTGTTTACGTAATTTAGTAATTGTTTTTTTCTTTATTTGTGTTCTATAAATAAACAAACCTCCTATTAGAAAGGCTATTATTGCCATTGCTGAAATTAAATATAGAGTGAGATTCTTATTTTTACTCTCTTCTTTCAATAATTGATTTTCTCTTTCTTTTCGTTCAGATTCATAATAGGTCTGCATATTCGAAACTTGATGCCTACGACTAATATTTGAAAGGCTATCATTCATGGCAACAGCCAACGACTGATTTTCGAAGGCTTTTTTATAATTTCCTGCCTTAAAATAAATATCTCTCAATGCCTCATATCCATTTCTTGCAAGAGCTGCATAACGAAAATTTTGAGCTAACTCTACACCTTCTTCAGTTGTATTGATTGCTTTAGACAAATCTCCTTTTTCAGAATAAATCTCGCCCAGTTTTATCATATTGACGATATTACCATAATTATCATTTATTCTTTCTGTAATTTCTCTACTTTTCATGATGTAAGAAGTCGCTTTTCCTAATTCTCCTTTTTTGAGGTGTGCATCTGCTAGATTAGAAAAAATCTTATATATCAAATCCTTATTTTCTAATTTTTCTGCGATTACTAATCCCTGTTCTAAAGATTCAATGGCTTCATCAAGACGTTTTAAATAAATAAGACTAAGTCCTTTCAAATTAAGTGCGCTTGCTAATCCATATTCAGAACCTGATGCTCGCCATAATTTCTCTTCTTTTACTGCATATTGATAACTCTGTTCGAAATCTCTCATCAAAAGATAAGTAACGGCTACTTTGTGTAAAGCATCGGTTTGCAAAGAATCATTTCCAATTTCTTTGGCTGCACTCAGTCCTCTAAGTAATAATGTAAGCGCAAAATCTGACTCTCCTTTATTTCTATGTAATGCACCTGCTTGTATGGAGGCTTGAGCAATTAGGTTTTTATCTCGTAATTCTGTGGCTTTTTGTACTGCCAAAGTCGCATATTCTAAGGCTTTATCTGAATCTCTTAATTGTGTGCGATAAAATTCTGAAATCTCTATTAATAACTCTACTTTTTTAGTTGGTTTTATGTTATCTAGAGTTTTGATTTTTAGTTCTATTTCTTCCTTTTTTTGATTCTTTTTGCTTATTTGTTCTTGATTAACTTTTTCAATTTCCTGTAAGCTATCCGTAGAGATACTATCTAAACTTGATTGAGCATAAACTAAAGGCAAACAAAAAAAGTAGCAAATAAAAGCTAAAAAGAAAGTAAAAAATAATAAGATAGAGAAACGATTCTTTTGTGTATTTTTTCTCAACATAAAAATGAAGCTAATTTTATATTCTTAATCTGTGTCTTTAAAATAACGGTTTGTAAATGAAACCTATTTTGATTAAAGGATTAATATGCTTAAATTCGTAAGAAGTAAAGATACAAAAAATTAACCTCTATTTCTTTTGCGTTCTTCTTTGCGTCTTTGTTTGTGTTGATTTTTTTCTTGATTCGTAATTTCAAAATCAATTCTACTTTTTACAGTATCAATAGCCAAAAATAAAGCATTTCTGAACGAACTCTCATCAGCACTATTTTTTCCTGCAATACCATAAGCTGTTCCGTGGTCTGGCGACGTTCTTACAACTGGCAAACCAGCCGTAAAGTTTATACCTTCATTAAAAGCAAGCGTTTTGAATGGAATAAGTCCTTGGTCGTGATACATTGCCAAAATTCCATCAAATTTTTCATATTCTTTTGCACCAAAAAATCCATCAGACGGAAAAGGCCCATAAACCAAATGTTCTTTTTGACGGAATTTTTCGATTAAAGGCGAAATAATTTCTTTCTCTTCGCTTCCTAAAAGTCCGTTTTCTCCTGCATGAGGATTAAGACCTAAAAGAGCAACTGTTGGCTTTGGAATTCCAAAATCTTGTTTTAAAGAATGCAACATCAAATTAAGTTTGCTTGAAATAGCCTCTTCGGTTACTTTTTCAGGAACTTTATGTAAAGGAATATGTCCTGTAACGACTCCAACACGCAAATTTTCATGCACCAAAAACATTAAGCTATCTTTTACCTTATTAGTACTAAATTTTTCTGTCAAATATTCAGTATGCCCAGGGAAATTGAAGGTTTCTGATTGAATATTATCTTTATTGATTGGCGCAGTAACAAGGGCATCAATCCAACCTTCTTGCATCGCCTTTGTAGCACCTTCCAAAGCTGCCAACGCACCCGCACCCGCTTCTGCTGTAATTTTCCCAGCTTCTACTTCTATTTTTGCAGACGAACAATTTACAATATTTATTTTTTGATCGTGAATAGAAGTAGCTAGGTTTTCATCATCCAAAAAATGCTGTTGGAACGTAAAATCTATATTTAATAGTCTTTTGTAGTGAGAAAAAACTCGTGCAGCACCAAAAATAACAGGTACACAAAGTTCTAAAACTCTAGTATCAGTAAGTGTTTTTAAGATTACTTCTATGCCAATTCCATTAAAATCGCCCATAGAAATTCCTATTTTCGGACGAAAACGCTTCGGACGTTCTTTGGTATGAAAGTTTAGATTTTCTGAATTTGACCCATTATCTGATTCGAAGGGGTAATAAGATTTTGAATGTTCGTTTTCCAATGTATTGCCTTAACTAATTATGAATAAAATATTTTTTAGAATATAATTACAAAATTACAATTTTTTTATTAGAATTTTTTATTTTCTCTTTAACAGTTCTAAAACTGATTTTGATTGATGTTATAGCATAATTCATGATTTTTAATTCGTAATTAATTAATTGAATAATTACCTTTGTGTTATGAAAGAAACTACTCCACAATCAGAAACAGAAAATTTTTCTTCTGTTGCTCATCAAATTGCTTCGATGCTTTTAGAAATTGAAGCTGTAAAATTACGTCCTCATGAGCCTTTTCAATGGGCTTCTGGCTGGAATTCTCCTATTTATTGCGATAATCGTCTGACACTTTCTTATCCGAAAGTCAGAACATTTATTACAAAATCATTAGTAGAGATGATAAAAACATCGTTTCCAAATGTTACAGCGATTGCAGGCGTGGCAACGGCAGGAATTCCACAGGCTGCTCTTGTTGCTCACGAATTAGGTTTGCCGATGCTTTATGTGCGAGCAAAACCGAAAGAACACGGAACACAAAGTCAGATTGAAGGAAAGTTGAATATTGATGATAAAATTGTTTTGATTGAAGATTTAATTTCGACAGGACAAAGTTCGTTGGCAGCCGTTCATGTTTTGCAATCTACACGAGCAAAAGTAATCGGAATGGCAGCCATTTTTACGTATGGTTTTGACCGTGCAACTCGTAATTTTTCACAAGCAGCGATTGATTTGAAGGTGCTTTGTGATTATCCCACACTAGTCGAAGAAGCCATTTCTCAAAATTATCTAGAAGAAGAAGATCACGCAATTCTGACAAAATGGAGAGATAAACCTGAAAATTGGATGCCAAAAAAGAAATAAACTATATTATCATTCATTAATTTGTAGGGAAAAGGCTTGCCTTTTCCTGAAAAATAATCTTTTCAAAAGCGAAAAACATTCTACTAAAAATGTCTTTCGCTTTTTTTGATTGAATTTATTTATTTGAGGACTTAAAACCCTATCGATTACCCACATGTCTAAAATTGTGTGTTCAGTTCCTCAGAACTGAAAAAAACGCTTCCTCAGAAGTGGGATTTAGGTAATTATCTCGCTTCTGAGGAAGCGAAACAGTTCGTTTCTGAGGAAACGAATGCACAAATAGGGTATTTTTTACACTTAAAAAAACATGTGGGTAATCGATAGGACTTAAAACCGTATACTTTTTATTAAAGTTGCAGCGCAACGTAATCTTTGTAGAATTGAATGATTAAAATAATCGTTTTAGAGCAACAGAGTTGCGAAATCTTGTTGTTTTTACACTAAAAGTTGCGCTACTCTGTAGCTTTTAGAAAGGAATAACTTGGGTTTACTACAAAGATTACGCTACTCCGTAGCTAAAATTCAAAAAACTAAGTGTAAAAATTAGTTTCGCTATTCTTTAAAAAGTGTACGGTTTTAAAATTTGAGAATTTAGAAGATGAATATAAAAATACTCAAAAAAAATAGTTTTTTCTCAAATCATACTAAATTTAGAAGAAGACTAAGCGACTTTATTTTATCTTTGTCAGTAAGAACAAACATGTAAAGACACACAGTTGTGTGTCATCAAATCTCTTACTGATAACTGAAAATATGAATTTTCCAAATTATATAGATACACACGCTCATTTATACGACAAAAAATTTAAACCCGACTGGAACGAGTTAGTAGATAGATTAAATGACTCTGGAATAGAACGAGTTTATTTACCAAATATTGACCACGCTTCTATCGAACCTATGTTCGAAATTGAGCAAAAAAACAAAGAACGTTTTATTCCTATGATGGGTTTGCATCCTTGTTCTGTCAAAAAAGATTTTGAAAAAGAACTTTATATTGTAGAAGAATGGCTCAATAAGCGTAAATTTTCAGCCGTTGGAGAAATTGGACTTGATTTATATTGGGATAAATCCTTTTTCGAACAGCAAAAAGAAGCCTTCGAAATTCAGATAAATTGGGCTAAAAAATTTGGTATTCCGATTGCCATTCATACACGAGAATCAACTGACGAAGCATTAGATATTTTAGAAAACCTCAAAGATGATAAGTTAAAAGGTGTCTTTCATTGTTTTGGAGGAACTTTAGAACAAACTGAAAGAATCCAAAAACTAGATTTTTTGATGGGAATTGGTGGAGTAGTTACGTACAAAAATGGAGGTTTAGACAAAGTTTTGCCAAGCGTAGATTTGAAACATTTGATTTTAGAAACTGATGCGCCTTATCTTTCGCCTGTTCCACATAGAGGAAAACGAAATGAAAGTAGTTACATTCCAATTATAGCCAAACAAATCGCTGAAATAAAAGGACTTACAATAAAAGAAGTAGCCGAAAAAACTACGGAAAATGCGAAGGGATTATTTGGAGAATAGGGATTAGTGGCGAGAGGAGAGGGAAATACAAATACAGGGAGAATAGGAATTAGGAGATGGGAAATACAAATGAAGCATAACTGTCTGACACTTTAAAGTGCCTTGACAGTTTAATGAAATTAACTGATTACTGGTAACTAATAACTGAAAAAATATGCTTTTAGACCAATACAACATCATAAAATTGCGTACTGCTGCCGACGAAGATTGCAATACGTCCATTTTGGTAATTTATACAGGAGGAACAATCGGAATGGATTACGATGAAAATGGTAGTCTTGTTCCTTTTGATTTTGAAGTTTTGTTGGAAAAAGTACCTGAGCTTACTCGTTTTAAGTTTTGGCTTACTATGCTTGTTCCTTTCGAACCAATGGATTCGTCAAATATGGGAACAGAACATTGGCTCAGTATGAGTTGGTTGATTGAAGAATTATATGATGAATTTGATGGTTTTGTGATTTTGCACGGAACAGATACAATGGCGTATTCTGCTTCTGCGATGAGTTTTTTACTTCAAAATTTGGCTAAACCTGTTATCCTTACTGGCGCACAAATTCCGATAAGCGCACACCGAACTGATGCAAGAGAAAATCTGATTGGAGCTTTAGAAATTGCTTCTATGCAAGAAAGTAAACAACAAATAGTAATAACAGAAGAGGGAAACGAAATAATTAAAGAACAAAATGTCGCTTTAGTTCCAGAGGTTTGTGTTTATTTTGATAATTTACTTTTGCGAGGAAATCGTTCTAAAAAGGTTCAAAGTTTGAATTTTACAGCCTTCGAATCTCAAAATTATCCTCATCTTGCTGAAGCAGGAATTTTTATTAATTATGCAAAAAGCTATATTCTTCCTGTTCCAAATAAAAAACTAGATTTGAAAAGTGCTATGGATGATAATGTTATTCTTTGGAAAATACACCCAAGTATGAACCCAAAATATTATCTTCCTATGCTAGAAAATGATAGTCTAAAAGGCGTAGTATTAGAATCTTTTGGATCTGGAAATATTCCAACTGAAAAATGGATTATCGATATTTTATCTAAAATAATTAATCGTGGTGTTGTGGTTGTCAATGTTTCTCAGTGTGCTGGTGGTTATGTTTTGCAAGGACATTATGAAACCAGTCATGCACTCACTCAAATAGGTGTAATTAGTGGAAATGATTTGACTTCGGAAGCTGCACTCACAAAACTGATGTATCTTTTTGGAAATTACGACCACAAAAAAGAAAAAGAAAAAATAATTGAACTGCTACAAACCCCTCTTTGTGGAGAAATGACTTTATTTTGATTATCAATAACTCATTCAAACTTGATAAAATCTCTATTAAAACTTATTTCAATAGTATTTTGTAATAATCAATTATACTTTGAAAAATTCCTAGTAGTTCATTTATTTCACTCAAATAATATTTTTTATCATCAATATATAATTTATCAGAATATTCTATAAACTGCCAAACATCGCCTGTCGTTGTACAACCATAGAGTTTTTCTGTAATAGTTCCTTTTCGTTCATTAAATTTTTTTGCTCCTACAAGTTGCGCCGAACATTGTTTGATTCCTTCATCCAAATCATTTCGTTTTGCTTCTACTATCTGAAAAATAGGAACACTAATTTCATAGGATTTTGTGTCTTTACTCAAAATAAAATCACATTCTCCTTGTAATCCAGTTTCTTTTTCTCCCACAAGCGTATCACCTGAATAGATTGTAAAAAATTTGTCATTTCTTCTTCTAAGTTCTTTCAAGATAGGAACTACAATCCATTCACTTCTCGCCTTCTCACTTTTGATAGGCATTTCTGTACTTTCTGCAAGATCTGTTTTTAATCTTTCGCTTACCTCAAAAGGTAAAATATCAAATTGAAGTGTTTTTCTTTCATGATTTATTCCAAATTTTTCTTCTAAATCGTATAATGTAAAATCTGAATAAGCCATTTTTGTAGAATTTATTGAATCAGTTTATTTATTTATCTATATAAAAATACACTTTTTACGAATAGTAAACAACTCTGTACAACTTCTTATTCTAAAGAAAGCTACATAAATGACAAAAAAAATGCTTGAAGTTTTCATAAAAACAGGAAATTTCAAGCATTTTGTATGTATTGAAGTCAATGGCAATTTCACTTATAACTTACCACTCACAACTTATAACTATTTTTTTATCCTCCAAAATCATCAAACATAATATGTTCTTGTGGAACACCATAATCATCTAACATTTTGATTATGGCAGCATTCATCATTGGAGGCCCACAAAAGTAAAATTCAATTTCTTCTGGATCTTCGTGCTTAGAAAGATAATTATCAATCAAAACTTGGTGAACAAAACCTACATAACCGTCCCAATTATCTTCTGGAAGTGGTTCTGAAAGTGCAATATTAAACTGAAAATTTGGAAATTCTTTTTCAATGGCTTTAAACTCATCTACATAGAAAAGTTCTCTTTTCGAGCGTCCTCCATACCAAAATGAAACTTTACGGTCAGACTTAAGAGTATGGAATAAATGGAAAATATGAGAACGCAATGGAGCCATTCCAGCACCACCACCAATATAAATCATTTCTTTGTCTGTATCTTTAATAAAAAACTCGCCATAAGGACCCGAAATGTTTACTTTATCACCTTCTTTACAATTAAATACATACGAAGAACATTTACCTGGGTTTACGTCCATCCATTTGTTATTTGCTCTATCCCAAGGTGGAGTAGCAATACGAATATTAAGCATGACAATATTTCCCTCTGCTGGGTGATTTGCCATAGAATACGCTCTAAATTCTAATTCTTCATTGACCATTTTCAAATCCCAAAGACCAAACTTGTTCCATTCATCTCTGAATTTATCTTTACCACCAGGGTCGTTTGGAAGTGGACTAATATCTATATTTTTGAAATCTACTGTAATTGGAGGAACATCAATCTGAATGTAACCACCCGACTCAAAATGTAAACTCTCTCCTGGAGGTAATTCTACTACAAATTCTTTAATGAAAGAAGCTACATTATAATTAGACTTGACAGTACATTCCCATTTCTTGATTCCAAAAATCTCTTCTGGAATACGGATATGCATGTCTTTTTTTACTTTTACTTGACAAGCCAAACGAACATTTTCTTTTTGTTCGGAACGGCTTAAATGTCCAACTTCAGTAGGCAAGACATCTCCACCACCTTCATCGACGGCACATTTACACATAGCACATGTACCACCTCCACCACAGGCAGAAGGTAAAAATATTTTGTTATCACCAAGTGTAGAAAGGAGTGTTGAGCCAGCAGGAACAACGATTGGGTCTTCATCATTACCGTTTATAACGATTTTTACATCTCCACTTTGTACTAATTGTGCCTTAGCAACAAGAAGCAATCCTACAAGAAGAAGTGTAACAACTCCGAAAACGGCAAGTCCTGCAAGAATTACAGTTAAGTTAATCATGTATTCTGTTTTTTTTAGGTCTATTTTTACGTTTGAATAAATTACTTTGACAGGGTTTTATCTATCGAACAATAATAGCTACAAATATACATTCAAAAATTCTCAAATACCAATAGCAATTCATCAAAAAACACGTTTTATTTCAAAATTTTGCTATTTTTTTTAAAAATCAAATTGAAATAAGGGTTAAAAAGAGGTTTGAAACAAGAAAATTTTGTTCGTCTTTTATTTGTAACTTTGTCATTCAGAAATAGAAAGAAATGTAGTAGAAAATTGTTTGAAAAAAATTAAAACTCATTCAAAATAAAATTATGAATTCAATAAACTTGATAGAATCGGATAAAATAAATCTTCTCATTGATGGCTTGGCAGATAAAGGCTGGGCAACCGTTGATGATTTTTTGCCTTTAGAAATCGCTAATTCTCTTCGAAAAGAATTAAATGATGAATATGAAAATGGCGAATTTGACCCAGCAGGAATAGGAAGGCGTGGCGTAGATTGGCAATTACGACCAGAAATAAGAAGTGATTATGTAAAATGGCTACAACCCAACGAACTCACAGAATTTCAACAACTCTATTGGACTCAAATTGATAATTTTAAACAAAAATTAAATCAAGAATTGTATTTGTCCTTAAATAATTTTGAAGGACATTTTGCTATTTATCCTCCAAAAAGTTTTTATAAAAAGCATTTAGATAATCATCAAACGGCACAAAGACGTTTTATTTCGTGTATTCTTTATTTCAATCAAGATTGGAAAGAAGAAGACGGAGGAAAATTGAGAATTTATGCTCAAGACAATAATGAGGACGATAAAAACAAAGTAGAAACCGACATTTTGCCTATTTTCAACCGCTTTGTTTGTATGCGAAGTGAGATGATTTGGCACGAGATTTTGCCAAGTGAAAAACGAAACAGAATGAGTATAACAGGTTGGTTGAGAAGGGAGATTTAATTTTTCGTAACCCATTATCAACGTCTGATTACAGACGATTGTTAAGGGAGAAACTGATTTGAAAGGTAGCTTTTCCCTTAGCAATCGTCTATTATCGAAGATAATAAAGACGTTGATAATGGGAAATGCGTTACTGAAGTTTTGAACGAACTAAAAACAAAGAGCAGGGCTTTCTTATAAAAAATTGACTCGGTTAAGAAATTTTAGTAAAGATTGAAAATCATCTTCAAATTTTTCAAGTTGTGCTACCCTATTCTTAGGTTTTAACTTATTCAAAAGTGCTAAACTGAGTGTTCTAAGTCCTGCTAACACTTTTGAAATAGATTTTTCTTTTGTTTTGAGTTGGTCTTCTTGAAATGTAGTATCTCTGATGTTATTATTTACTTCAACTTGCCAATAGGGTAAACGCACGAAAAAAAAATTGTACTCGTTTAAAGCAAATCAAGCTAGTTTTTAACTTTGTAAATTGAATTTACTCTGATAATTAAAGTCTGTTTAAACACACTAAAAGCAGTAT
>Ga0100380_10002355_pt1 | contig 20422 bp, 12 predicted proteins | sample CryGeymeta201504_FD_80417 | JGI IMG/M metagenome (GOLD analysis project Ga0100380, IMG submission 80417) | Groundwater microbial communities from Crystal Geyser aquifers in Utah, USA - Crystal Geyser metaG 2015-04 | ecosystem: Environmental > Aquatic > Deep subsurface > Groundwater | place... | reverse complement strand
TTGAATGCTGAGGGCTTGAGCCTAGAGATGAGTTTTCTTGGAAGTTCCTTTCCCTCCGGCATGCTCCTCAGGCGGCAGGGATCAAGAAAGGTTACATTTCCTTTGCAGGGATGGAAGGCTACCGCCCCTTTATCCACTTCCTTTTCCACAAGGTCGTGGATCAGGGTTATCTCCATAGGGATATCAATTCCGTAAGCGGGATAATCCACGGAGAGGGTTCTGTAGCATTCAGGGCAAGTAGTAACTATCCGCTCTGCGGCCGATGAGCGGAATGCTTCCTGGTTGAGTCTTGCAAGAGAAAGGAAGCTTTCAACGTCTCCGCTCCAGAGAAGATCGTGTCCGCAGCAGCGTTCATCCTGCAGGAGGGCCGGTGATATGTCAAAGAAGTTGAGGAGTCTTATGCCCTCTGTGAGCATCTTTGCAGTGTTTACCTTGAGATGCCGCCCGAAGAATGCGTCGAAATAGGCCGCGCAGCCGCCGAAAAACAAGGTCTTTGATTGCGGATCGGTTCGCAGGTCTCCGCAAAGCCAGTCCCAATGCCTTGTGTGAAGGTCAGGGGAACACATTGTTCGCATGAAGGACTGGAGAAATCCTCCATGCACGTCCGGAGAAGGCACCTGAGAGCTTAGCAGTATCGCCCTCATCTCCCTTATAAACTGGGGAAAATCAACCATGGATGGGCAGCGCTCAGAGCAAAGCCCGCATGTCAGGCAGGCCCAGATTCCCTCCTGAACGCTCTGTTGGCTGAGCGCGCCTGAAATTATGGAAGCGGCCAATGCCCTGGGGGAAAAAGGCTTTCCTGCAATGGCAAGAGGGCAGGAAGAAGAGCACTTGCCGCAATCCTGACATGAGAAAACATTATTTCTCACTACCGCCTCTTTGACCTTATCCCATGTCTCATTTAAACCGAAGGACTTCTGTGGAGGTGAAACAGGGCTTTTTCCTATTCTTTTTATATCTGCGGTAAAATCCTTGAGGAAAGAAAGAAGGGCATCGGCTTCTTCAGGCATGAAGTTTGCCAATCTGAGCCTCTCGCTTCCAAGCCCCAGGAGATGCAATATGCGCCTTGTGTCTTCATCGTTGGCCCTGGCGCTTTCCGTGCCGGCGCCGTACCTGCAGCTTCCGGCCTTGCAGCCGACCAGGGCGACACCGTCCGCCCCCATTTCAAAAGGCTTGAAGAGAAGGGCCTTGCTTATACGTCCGGAGCAGGGGATACGCACCATCTTTATCTCAGGTGGTATATCGGCAGCCATGTCCTGAAGGCTCTGATAGGCTGGATGGGGTCCCCAACTGCAGAGAAACAATATAATACTATAGTCTTTCATCTAACCCCCATGCCCTGCAAGAGCATAATGAAGGATGAATATCACCCCCATCCCTCCTTCCCCCGGCAATGGGGAGGGGTAAAGGGAAGGGGCATTTTTATATAAACGGTTATGCCCGAATGGGGCACAATGAAACATAAAAACCATCCCCACCCATCTCGTCGAGGTGGAGTAAGGGGTGGGGCATTTTCAAAAAGGCCCCCGTGCCCTCTTGGGGCACAACAAAGAATAAAAGTGCCGCAGGTCAAAAGCCGACTTGATCCGGAATCCAGGTCGTCATCCCGGCGAAGCCTGTCCCGGACCCCGGTCCGGGAGCCGGAATCTATAACGCATTGATTCAAGGATAGACTGGATTCCCCGATCAAGTCGGGGAATGACGAAACTGTGAATTTTGCAATTACCTCATAGGTAACTTTTATTACTCATAAAGGCGCATTTGGGACACCGACCACCTCCGTCTGGGAAGGCATCAAAATCTCCTCCAGTACCCGCTCGAGAAAGGTCTGGTTTCTATATGGGCTGTCTGCCGCCCCTGTGGGGCATACGGAGATGCAATTGCCGCAACCTTTGCAAAGCGCCTCGTCAACGCTTGCCTGTTTTCCCCCCACAGGGTTGGACGAAAAGCTTATCGCCTGATACGGACATACGTTAAAACACCTTCCGCAGCCCCTGCATCTTACCTGGTCAATAACTACTGTATATCCTTTGTTATGTCTCGGCCCCCTGGGCATGACTGCGGCTGCGAGAGCGGCTGCCGCGGCCCCTTTCTTTCTCTGAGAGACATTGATCCCTGAAGGATTGGCCAGGAAAAGGCCTGCTATTGAGGTCGCTCCGGGATAAAGAAAAGGGATGCCTGTCTCACCGGCTTTTTGCATGGTGGAGGCCACGAATCTTCCCGGAAGTCCATCCTGTGGTACATAGGGTATGAGTCTCCTGAATTTTTCGCCTATTATTACTGCCCCCACCTGAAAGGTCTGGGAGATTCCTCCGACATCGGCGAGCACATGAAAATTACCGAGGGTACCTCTCATCTCCTTTACATGGGCGCCTTCAAATAAGGTGATGTTGGGGTGGTCTGTTGTCCGCGAGGGCTCAAGAGCGGCTGAGCCGAACATAAAGACCTCCACCCCAAGCTCGGCCAGGGTCAAGGCGCTGTGGAGCGCGGCCTCGGATTCTCCTATGACAGCGGTCGTGAAATTGTAGATCCTTCCCGGCGTAGCAAGAGGTTTGAGTCTCCTTGCCCTGCCGATGGATCGCTCAATGAGCCCCTTGAAGCGGCTGAGGGCCAAGCCTTTGTCGCTTGCGAGATGCCTTAATGCCTCGCCTCTGAGGTTGCATGTTTCAACCATCGAGCGACTTATCCCTGTTCCCTTGAATATGGCATCCTTGAGCCGTGTTCGTTGATCCGAACATGCGCTGCATATAAAATCAAGAGGACAGCAGACGCACGAGACAAGCACGGCCCTTGTGATACCTTTTTCCCTGATTCTTCTAACGATCGTAGCCGAACCCTCGGCTACGCAGGCGGAATTTAATATCTCGGAGTGTACGACGTCTCCTTTATTGTGTAATTCCTCGACGTATTCGTTCATGGCCGAAAGCCATCCAAAGGAATCGTTGCAGCGACAAACAAAGACTCCGATCCTGACTTCAGGTGAAATGTAGGGGTCCGGCGGGTTAAATGAGAATCCCCGCCCTTTGGTCCTCTGGGAGGTCTCCTGCAGGAGAGAAGCAGCACGGGCTGCTGCTGCAAAGCCCCTTGTAATAAGAGCATAGACATCCGTTTTGGCCGAGGCGGGACCGTATGCCCTTATCACGTCGTCGCCCCTGACAGCAGGGGCCATATCAGGGTCGGCTATAATGATGATCCCTGCCTGCTCAAGCGTTTCCTCGTCGCAGTCGTCGTGTTTGATGGCCCTCAATGGGCCGCACGCCTCAACGCACAGGAGGCATTCCGAGCACACGCCGCACTGGAGACATCGCCTTGCCTCAAAGCGAACCTGGTCTTCGTCCAATCCGAGCGCAACCTCGGCAAAGCCGGCAATCCTTTCAAGGGGCTGTCTTTCGGGCATAGCCGGCCTCGCGAGTGCCGGAATATTGGTTGGTATTGGAGAGAAGGACTTTCCCTGCGGCCTCCTGAGACTCCTTTCGGCGGCCTCGCCTCCAAGATACCTTTGGACGAATCGGGCCGCAGCCCGGCCTGATGCCATGGCCTTCACCACTGAAGAGGGACCGTTTACGGCGTCTCCTGCCGCAAAGACTCCGTCTAGTGATGTGCGCATGGTTTCATCGGTTTGGATATATCCCCCTGTCTGCCCTATGGCCACGAAGGCCCTTTCAAAAGGAAGCTCAAAGGCATCGCTTCCCTTGACAACTACAGGCCACCTTATCCCGTCCCCGCCGGGGGGGCCAGGTTCGGTCGGTCGGCAGACCAGCCCAATGAGCTTTCCTTGCCTTCCCGCAAAGGATATGACCTTGCTGCTGTCTTTTATTACGATTCCTTCAGAGACGGCAGCCTTTACTTCTTCCTTGTCGGCAGGGATAAGATCGAGGGGAAACCATGAAATTATGGTGACGCGGGCCCCCATACGCCTCAGGGTCCTAGCCAGGTCAAAGGCGGCATTGCCGTCTCCAATGACGGCCGCTTCTCCCGCCATGGAAGTTTCCTCCCCCCTGTAAAGCCCTGCAAGAAACCCTACACATCCGCTTACCCCAATCAAATCTTCTCCGGGGGCACCTAGCTCCCTGTCTTTCCATGTCCCGCAGGTAAGCACCACGGCATCGAAATTTTTCCTCAGACCGTCAAGACCTGTCTTAAGATCCATGGGGCTCGATGTAATAAACTCGACTCCCAGGGCACTTACATAGGCAAGGTCTCCGTCAAGCACCTTCCTTGGGAGCCTGTGGGAGCCTATGCCGTATCTTAGAAGACCGCCGGGCAGAGACTCCTTTTCAAAGACCTTCACACTGCAACCGCTGCGGGCAAGATCGGCTGCCGCGGCTATTCCGGCAGGGCCGGAACCCACTACCGCCACTCTATGATGCCGGTCGGCATCGGGTATCTTCTCCCCAGGGTCCGATGCCTCATGATCGGAGAGGAATCGCTTTATGTCTCTTATTGCTATGGGCTGGTCGAGTTCGCCTCTCCTGCAAACCTCCTCGCAGGGGTGCGTGCAGACCCTTCCACATATTCCAGGCAGAACATTTGCTTCCCGAACCACATCGAGGGCTTCCCTGTACTTGCCTGTCCTTGCAAGGGCAACATAGGCCTGGGCCCTTACGCCTAAAGGGCATCCTTCCTGACAAGGGGGGATGGAGCGCTTGTCAATGACCGGAGCGCCCGGAAGAGACCTTCTGCCTCCAAAGGTGATAGGCCTTTTCCCTTCCGGGGTTTCGACAGGACAGATATCTGCGCATTTGCCGCAAAGTACGCAGCGGTCTTTGTCAATAAAGGTCGCCTCCTTTTTCATGTGAACCCTGAAACCCTGCGGCGTGTGGCGGATGGATAATACCTCGGCAGGTGTTACGGCCTTTATCGAAGGGTTTCGCAATATCCGCAGAAGTCCTGAGCGGTGGGCGAAATTTAGAGACAATCCCGAATCAAGACGCCATTGGTCCCGGGAAAGTTTCCTGTCCAGATCTGATTCCCGATCAACGATGGTAGTGGGGATTCCGAGTTCTCCCAGCTTGTTTGCGGCGCAAACCCCTGACGGTGTTGCTCCTATTATGAGAACCCTCTGAAGTCTGTCTTTGGAGTTATTCATTGCCCGGATTCAGCCTCCCCATGTGCCTTCTTATGTCTTGCCTTGAGCACGGCGGCCCCGTAATCATAGCCCTTGTTAAAGGCGGAGATGTTTTTATCCTGGGTACCTCTGGGGACCGAGGAGGAGACGGCCTCTCTGGCCGAGTCCGGATTCACGGCCTTTGTGACGGCAACAAGAAAGCCCAGCATTATTATGTTGGCCATCATCTTCCTTCCCAGTTCTTCGGCCATGCGGGTTGAAGGAATGGAAAAGTACTCACAGCCCAGGCCCTGAGGCTTGACCAGGTCCAGGTCAATCAGAAGCGTTCCCGCTTCGGAAAGCTCCCCAATATATTTTTCAAAGCCCGCCTGGGACATGCATACGAGAATATCGGGCCGCCGGACATGGGGGTAGTGTATTGCGGTGTCGGAGATTATCACCTGTGCGCTGCAAGCGCCTCCTCTCGCCTCAGGGCCGTAGGACTGCACCAGGGTGCTCTCCCGGTTGTCCCCGATGGCGGCTGCCTGGCCGAGAATCTTACCGGCAAGCACTATCCCCTGGCCGCCGAATCCCGTAAGGATGATCTCCGAACGCCCTTTTTCCCCTCTTGCATTGGCCATAGAATACTTCTCTCCTTATGCAGCCTTTCCTTCCGCAATCTCCTGCGGCCTGCATGTCCTGTCATACGACTCAATGCAGGTGGGTCTCTGGATATCAATGAATTTTCCGAGCACAACGCCCCTTGAAAAATCTATGTCTAACTCTGTGGGGCTAGCGCCGTTTTTGATGATCGTTTTCTGTTGATAAAGTCTCATCGTGTCCAGAAGACTCAGCTTGTTGCGGCGCCCGTAATTGACAGGGCAGGGTGCCAGTACCTCTATAAACGAAAACCCCTTTTTAAGAAGGGCCTCCTGTATTGATCCCATCAATTCCCTGGCGTGCAGGACGGTCCATCTGGCCACGTAGGTCGCGCCCGCTGCAAAGGCCAGAAGGGGAAGATTGAAGGGAGAGTCCGGGTTTCCAAGAGATGTGGTGGTAGTCTTTGCAAGAAACGGTGTGGTGGCGGCAACCTGCCCGCCTGTCATTCCATAGTTGAAGTTGTTTACGCAGACCACTGTAAGTTCGATGTTTCGCCTCGCCGCGTGAATGAAGTGGTTTCCTCCTATGGCAAACAGATCGCCGTCGCCGCTGAAGACCACCACATTCAGTTCAGGATTGGCAAGTTTCATGCCTGTGGCAAAGGGCAGTGCCCTCCCGTGAGTGGTGTGATAGGAGTCGAGGTTCACGTAACCTGCGCCCCTGCCGGAGCAGCCGATTCCTGAAACCATAACTGTCTTTGCAAGATCAATCCCGCTTGATTTCATGGAGGTGAGACAGGATGAAAAGACGGTTCCTATCCCGCATCCCGGGCACCAGATATGCGGTATGCGGTCCACTCTCAAAAGATCGTCCAAGGGGTGAGGCATGTGGCGTGCGGATGGTTCCATGGGATTCCTCTGAAAAGCCTTTCAGTGATTCTTGCCTGCGATGTCTTTCAATTTTTCTATTACTCTTTCAGGAGGTATGATCGCGCCACCGGGGTGCCCGACGAGTATCGCGGGAGCCTTGCCGGAAGCGCACCGCTCCACCTCCAGGTGTATCTGCCCCAGGTTGACTTCAACCGTTACAAGGGCCTTGACTCGCTCTGCCAGGCTCCGTAACTCAACTTCAGGAAAAGGCCAAACGGTGATGAGCCTCAGAAGACCTGCTTTTATACCCAGCTCCCTTGCCTCATCCACTGCGGCAAGACTGGTGCGGGCCGACACTCCGTATGAGATAACCGCTATGTCGGCGTCCTCCAACCTGTAGGAATGGGTTCTTATTATGTCCGCAAGGTTGTTACGGATCTTTCCCTTGATGCGCCGCATCATCTCTTCCTGGGCCTCGACGGTCATCACGGGATAGCCCCTCTCATCGTGGGTCAGGCCGGTTGCGTGAATGTTGTATCCTTGTCCTGCTATTGCCATGGGGGCTACGCCGTTTTCCCCCGGCCGGTAGGGCTTGAAGCGATCTTTGCGTCCCTTTGCAGATGGTCTTACAAGGGTCTTTATAGAAGCCGCCTCAGGTATGACAACCTTTTCGCTCAGATGCCCCACCATTTCATCCGTCATGATAAGCACTGGAGTCCTGTAGGTCTCGCTCAGGTTGAAGGCCTCTATAGTCTGGTAGAATATCTCCTGCGGGGACATAGGGGAGAGAGCTATGATCTCATAGTCGCCGTGAGAACCCCATCTTGCCTGCATCATGTCGGCTTGTGCCCCCTGGGTCGGAAGCCCCGTTGACGGGCCGGCCCTCTGCACATCTACAACAACGCAGGGGGTTTCAGTGCATGCGGCCAGACCGAGGTTTTCCATCATCAGGCTGAAGCCGGGGCCTGATGTAGCCGTCATGGCCTTTGCACCGGCGCAGGACGCCCCCAGGACAGCCGCGATTGCGGCAATCTCATCTTCCATCTGTATGAATGTGCCGCCTATCTCCGGGAGACGTTCCGACATTCGTTCGGCTATTTCGGTTGCGGGCGTTATGGGGTATCCCCCGAAAAAACTGCACCCTGCAGCCAACGCCCCTTCGGCGCACGCGACGTCCCCGGTCATGAAATGAGTTCCCGTTAATACTTTTTTGTTCATAGCTAGCACTGCGATTTTGGTATCCTAAATTGTGACATCCGGCCCTTTATGACAGCAATATATTTTTGGCCCCGCGGATGCAGATTATCCCTCCCAAACGGCGGGGAAGGGTCGGGATGGCGGGGTGAATTTTGGCGGTGAATATTCCAGGAAGATCAGTTGTCATGCTCTGGTATCCTCCATGGAATAAATCGCAAATTCTGGGCAGATGATCTCGCAGAAGTGGCAGTTGACACAATCGCCTTCGTTCATGGCCTCCGGCGGGTGGTAGCCCTTCTTGTTAAACCTGTTGGAGAATTGAAGCACCTTTTTGGGGCAGAACTCTATACAGTAGCCGCATCCCTTGCAGCGGTCTTCCAGGATATGAACGATCCCCTTCGGGGTTTGAACGGTCTGTGAGTCTAAGGGTATCCGCCAGAGTTTCATTGAATCTTCCTGTGAGTAGTCATGCCTCAATCATCAGAGGGTGTCTTTTAGCCCGCTAAGGGAGTATGTGTCAAGAAAATTATGGTCTCCTGTAGTTTGATTTACTTAATACCCCTACAATTATTGTTGTGGTATCCCAGAAATAGGCAATATGCAGGCAAGGAATCTGTTTTTCTTCTTCAGGTTGATATGGGGATTTCCCAGTCAAGTGACCAGGTTTGAGGCTGCGCTGAGTCCGGATTGGAGAGCATCCCTTCAAAATCATCCGGGTATTTCCAAAAACTGCCTTGACCAAACCTTCATGCCGGAAAGTTTATATAGCTTTCACGCAACGGGTCGGGGTCCGGGACAGGCTTCGCCGGAATGACGAACGGTCATAGTTTTGCAAACGGATCACAGGAATACATTTCGGTATTTCGAGGATTAAAATTTGGACCCAACGCCGATGAAAATATCCATTTACGAATGTACACTATTATGGATTGGCACTGAATAGTTTTACCAATTGTAACCCCGACCCCGAGGAAATGGGATATTTTCATGGCAAAGGTGTTCAGGTTTAACTTCTTGACAAGGGTTGGAGTTTTATTGACACACCGCAATCCAGGGAGTAGATTGCCCTATGGTGTCGGGCAGGTATAGGGGACTGCCGCATTTGGTTTTAATATGACAAAAAACATGGGGGAGTAAAGAGATGCCCAATACGGTGGTTGTAGGCGCCCAATGGGGGGATGAAGGCAAGGGCAAGATTGTAGATCTTCTGACGGCTGGTGCCGATCTGGTGGTGAGATTCCAGGGTGGTGCAAACGCGGGACATACTCTTGTGGTTGGAGGGAAGCAATTTATCTGCCACCTTATTCCATCGGGTATCCTTCACAGGGAGAAGAAATGCGCTATCGGCAACGGCGTTGTCCTTGACCCAGAGGTGCTCCTGGATGAAATTGATACGCTTGGCGCAGCCGGCATACCTGTAACACCGGAGAGGCTTTCACTAAGTGAAAAGACTCACATTATTATGCCCTATCACAAGGCCGTTGACCAGGCGAGAGAGGCATTTAAGGGAAGAGACACCATCGGAACTACCGGCAGAGGAATCGGGCCTTGTTATGAGGACAAGGTGGGCCGAGTGGGTATAAGGGCTGTTGATCTGACGGAGGCTGCCGCTTTTAGGAGAAAGCTCGAGGCGAATCTAAAGGAAAAAAATTTCTATCTTACCAATTACCTGGGGGCTTCTCCCCTGGATATAGAGAAGATTTTCACCGACTATATGAGGATGGCCGAAAGGCTTACCCCTTACATAAGAGACCTGAGCTATGATTTTGAAGCGGTCCGTGATCGAAAGGGAAATATCCTTTTTGAAGGGGCTCAGGGCACCCATCTCGACGTGGATCACGGAACTTATCCCTACGTCACTTCTTCAAACCCCGTCTCCGGTACTGCCTGCTCCGGCTCCGGGGTGGGGCCGAGGGAACTTCACCACATAGTTGGAATAGTAAAGGCTTATACCACCAGAGTAGGGGGCGGGCCTTTCATTACCGAACTCCATGATGAAAACGGGGACTACATACAGCAGAAAGGCAAGGAATTCGGGGCGACTACCGGCCGCAAAAGAAGATGCGGCTGGCTGGACCTGGTGGCGGTATCGGATGCCGCTAGGCTCAACGGGCTTGACAGCCTGGCGATAACGAAACTGGACGTGCTGACGGGTCTTAAGACCTTGAGGATATGCGTTGGTTATCAACTGGATGGGCAGGTCATAAGGAAACGGCCTGCAAGCCTTGAAAAATTCGCTCGGTGCCTTCCCGTTTACAAGGATGTTCCGGGTTGGAGCGAGGACATTACCGGGGCCAGGCATATTGATGAGCTACCTTCTGCAACAAGGCAATACCTTGATATAATTGAAGGGGTTACCGGGGTGCCGCTTTCCATAGTCTCGGTAGGAGCCGCGAGGGAAGACACCATAGTAATAAAGAACCCATTTGCTGTTTGATGGGTTGGGCCGACTCTGATCAATTTCTTTTTTCAACCGCACTCCCCCATGATCAAGAATTATCCTATGTCCATTTCAGAAAAGAGCTATGATGTTATAGTGGTAGGGGCAGGCCACGCTGGATGCGAGGCTGCCCTGGCCGCAGCCAGGCTTGGGCACAGGACCCTGCTTATAACCATCAACATGGATCACATAGCGGCTATGAGCTGTAACCCCGCTATAGGAGGCCTTGCAAAGGGGCATCTGGTAAAGGAGATAGACGCTCTGGGCGGGGAGATGGCCAAAAACGCGGATCATACCGCCATCCAGTTCAGAAGACTAAATACCAGGAAGGGGCTTGCTGTGCAGGGCTCCCGAACGCAGAACGACAGAGATTTATATAGAAGGCGAATGAAGTCTGTCGTGGAGGCTCAAGCAAACCTTGATCTGAGGCAAGCTACTGTTGATCGCCTTCTTTTTTCCGGTAAAACTGTAGGGGGAGTTGAGACCTCCGTTGGAGAAAAGATCTTCTCAAGGACCGTCATACTGACGACAGGAACCTTCTTGAGGGGACTCATCCACATGGGGCTTACAAGGTTCCCCGGAGGGAGGATGGGTGATCCTCCTTCCAACAAGCTTTCGGAACAAATCATGTCCTTGGGATTTGAGGTTGGGAGGCTAAAGACAGGGACTACCCCGCGCCTTAACGGAAGGACGATAGACTACAGTGGGATGGATGTGCAGCACGGCGATCCAAGCCCCAGGCCTTTTTCCTTCTCCACCAGATCCATTCCCCTTCCACAGGTCCCATGCTACATTACCTATACCAATGAGGCAACCCACAGCACCATCAGAGACGGCTTGGATCGTTCGCCTCTTTTTACAGGCGTGATAAAGGGAGTGGGCGCCAGATACTGTCCATCCATCGAAGACAAGATAGTGAGATTTCCCGAAAAGCCGAGGCACCAGATATTTCTGGAACCTGAAGGTCTTGAAACAATGGAGGTCTATCCCAACGGGCTTGCTACCAGCATACCTCTGGACGTGCAGGAAAAGATGGTAAGAACCATCGCAGGTCTAGATCATGCGGAGATCATAAGACCGGGCTATGCCATCGAATATGACTATGTGGAGCCGACCCAGCTTCTTCCTTCTCTCGAGACCAAGCTGATAAAGGGCCTTTTCCACGCGGGACAGATAAACGGTACATCCGGCTATGAGGAGGCTGCCGCTCAGGGCCTGATGGCAGGGGTCAATGCCGTACGCTTCATAAGGGGGGAGGAGCCTGTTATTTTGAGAAGATCTCAGGCCTATATCGGGGTTCTGATAGATGACCTGGTTACAAAAGGAACCAGGGAACCCTACCGAATGTTTACCTCCAGGGCTGAGTATCGGTTGCTTCTCAGGGAGGATAACGCGGACATGAGACTAACAGAACTCGGGAGGGATATAGGGCTTGTTCCCGATGACATCTACAGGGAATTTTGCCGGAAAAGAGACAAGATAGAGAGCCTTATCAAGAGGTTGGAAGAAAAGGTGATTTATCCCATCCCTTCTAATGAAGACAAATTGCACTCCATTGGAACTGCTCCCATCAAGAATCCCGCCTCTCTGGCACAGGTCCTGAGGAGAAGCGAAATAGGTATCCGTGACCTGCGGATATTTGAAGAAGAAATCGGGGAAATGGAAGAAATTGTTTCAGAGGAGGTAGAGACAAGGATCAAATATGAAGGTTACATAGAGCGGCAGGAAAAGGAAGTTGAAAGGACGCGCCGCCTTGAAAATCTTCGACTTCCCAGCGAGATTGATTACTTTAAGGTGCACGGGCTCACAACGGAAGTGCGTGAAAAACTAAAGCGTATAATGCCTCTTACCCTCGGACAGGCATCCAGGATATCTGGTGTCACCCCTGCCGCGATCATGGCCTTGCAGGTGTATCTTAAAGGACGGGGAGCAATTGACACTAGGTGAAAAGCAGCTGCGCCTTGGCTTGGGGAAAATGCGTTTGTGTATGGCCTGAGTTTGACAGGCGGTTACAAGAAACGTCTGCTGATAGAGCCAATTGCAGAAGTATCATCACTCGTTATTCCGGATAAGAGGCAAAAAAAAAGCCGGTGAACAGTGTCACCGGCCGGGTTAGTTTGAACAGGTCAATCAATCACACAGAGGCGATCAGTCTTCTCCACTTGGCGGCTGACAGCCTCCGGTAGATCGTTCTTTAGGCCTTAAGGGCGTATTTCTCCACGATATCGTTGTAGTAAGCCCTTTCGGATATTGCACCCCATGTGCCTATAACCTTCTGGAAGGCCTTGAAATCTTCATGCACCTTCTTCGCCATGGGATCCTTTGCCGCCTCGGCCTCTACTATGTCAACGGAGAGTTTCTTGAGTCCCGCCATTACATCATCCGGAAACTTAATGAGTTCCACATTGTGCTTAGTGATAAGGGTCTGAAGCGCGGCCCCGTTCTGGGACTCAAACTGGGAGAGGGTCCACATCTCGTTTTCAACACAAGCCATATCAATGATGGCCTGGAGGTCCTTTGGAAGACCGTCATAGACCTTCTTGTTGAACATGAATTCAAGATAGGTCCCCGGCTCGTGCCATCCCGGGTAGTAGTAGTACTTGGCAGCCTGGTAGAATCCCATCCTGAGGTCGTGCATGGGGCCTACCCATTCTGTGGCGTCAATGACACCTCTTTCAAGGTTTGTGAATATCTCGCCTCCGGCTGTAAGTACTACGGTTCCGCCGGCCCCTGCCACGACCTTGCCGCCGAGTCCCGGGATGCGCATCTTGAGACCTTTATAATCATCAAGTGAATTGATCTTCTTGTTGAACCAGCCTCCCATCTGAACGCCTGTGGAACCGCCCGGCCTGGGGACCAGATTAAAGGGGGCATATGTTTCTTCCCAGAGCTTGAGGCCGTTTGCGCCGTGGAACCAAGCAGCCATGCCCTGGGCGTTGAGGCCGAATGGAACGGCTGAAAACCATTGTGTAGCAGGGTTCTTGCCGGCCCAGTAATATGCTGCACCGGTTCCGCACTCCACGGTGCCTGCAGAAACTGCGTCAAAGACTCCAAGAGGCGGAACCAATTCACCGCCCGCAAAGACCTGAATCTTGATCCTTCCGTCGGTAAGCTCGGCTATCCTCTTCGCGAAACGCTCGGCACCGTCTTGAAGGACCGGGAGCTTTGGCGGCCAGGTGGTAACCATCTTCCAGTTGTACTTTTTCTGCGCGATGACCGCAGGGGCCCCAACCGCTGTAGCCGCGACTGCAGCTGCTCCGATGCCGGCCTTTTTAAGAAACTCACGTCTTTCCATAAAAAGCTCCTCCTCTTAATAAGAAGTTTGTTAAAACGGGACGCGTGGTTACGAAACGCGCCTTACTAAAAAAACCGCATAATAAAAATACTTGATCGGATGATAATATCCTCCGGTGCCTGCGCGATGTCAATCCCCGAAAATAACGTTAGGCAGCCATGTCGCCAATTGCGGGAAAAAGATAATCGTGAAAAGGCCTATAAGCTGCAATATGACAAATGGGATAATTCCCCTGTATATGTGACCCGTTGTTATCTCAGGCGGTGTTACCGCCTTAAGATAGAAGAGTGAAAAACCAAAAGGAGGAGTGAGAAAGGATGTCTGGAGATTTACGGCCAGAAGAATGCAGAACCAGGCCGGATCAAAACCGAACTCTATCATTATGGGTGCAAGCACGGGCACATGGATAAAGGTTATCTCTATGAAATCCAGGAAAAACCCTATAAAGAAGATAAGCCCCATCACTATAGCTAGGACTGCCTCTTTGCTGTGCGCATGGGCCAGTGAGCCCAAAAATTCCCTTACAAGGCCGTCGCCGCCCAGTCCCCTGAACACAAGCCCGAAGGCGGCGGCGCCACAGAGGATTATGAATACCATGCAGGTGAGTTTTACGGTGCTTATCATTACATCATAGAGCACCTTTGTGCTTAATTTCCCATTCAAAGCGGTGAGCAATGTTGCGCCGACGGCTCCTACGGATGCAGCCTCAGTGGGAGATGCTATCCCGGCGAATATGGAACCTAGCACAGCGACCATCAGCGCCAAAGGGGGCACCAGGGATTTTCCCACTCTCTTCACAAGGTCTCGGGAAGATATCCCTGCCCTCTCCGCCTTGGGGATGGGGGGTGCTGTCTTAGGGAAAAGCATTGCTGCGCCTAATATATAAAGAATGTAGAGACCGACAAGAACCATTCCCGGAAGCACAGCCCCCATAAAAAGCTGGCCGACCGGTACTCCGACTATGTCGCCTATGAGGACCAGCACTATGCTTGGAGGTATGATCTGTCCCAGGGTCCCGGATGCCGATACGGTTCCTGTCGCAAGCTCTTTTTGATATCCCCTTCGAAGCATGGTGGGGACCGCGAGAAGACCCATGGTTACGACTGTGGCGCCCACAATGCCTGTTGAGGCGCCCAGAAGCGCTCCCACTATCACTACGGAAACCGCAAGGCCTCCACGAAGCGGCCCGAAAAGAAGCCCCATGGTGTCAAGGAGATCTTCGGCAAGCCCGGACCGCTCAAGCATTACCCCCATAAAGACGAACAAGGGTACGGCTATGAGTGTTACATTGGTTATGACTCCCCAGATGCGGAGGGGAAGGAGATCAAAAAACGACCATCCGAATCCGATCAGACCGAAGAAAAGCCCGGTTCCCATCAGGGTGAAGGTGACAGGAAACCCCGCCAAAAGCAGAATGGTAAGGGCAAGAAACATCCAGGCGGGCAAGTATTCCATGTCCAGGCTACTCCTTTGTCTTTCCCTTATCCATAATTTGCGTCAGGCTTCGAAGTCCGAGGGCAAGGCCCTGCATCAACAGCAGTGCAAAACCGACGGTAATGGCTCCTTTAATGATGAATCTCAGGGGGATTCCACCGGGATCAGGCGATCCCTCAAAGACCATCCATGAGTTGTGAGTGAATTTCCATGATGTGATTATGACCATAAGACAGCCGGGAATGAGGAAAAAGATGGTACCCAGTAAGTTTATCCATGCCTTTGCCGCAGGCTTAAGTTTCTGATAGATGACATCAACCCTCACGTGGCCGTCATAAAGAAGCGTATAGCCTGCTCCTATCAAAAATATGAAACCGAAGAGATGCCACTCCAGTTCCTGCACCATGACGAAGCTTTTCTTAAAGAGATATCGCATCACAACGTCGGAAAACATGACCACAACCAGGCCCACTGTAATAAAAGCTACGCCCCGACCGATCCACTCGTTGATGGAATCTATCCATCTGCAGACACTTCGCGCGATCTCCATCGTTACCCGTTCCCCTAAGATTTCAAGCAAAAAATTGGTTCACTATAGGTGCTGCAACTTGATGGGTCAAGAAGAAAATGAAAATTGACTGTCCCCTGACCATTCCATATAGTGCCTATATATTATTGAAGACGTATCAGCTCAAAAAACCCGGGGTAGGTGTGGCTTCAGCCGCATGGGAACCGTGCGGCCTGCGCCTGAAGGGGCACATACAGAAGCTGATTTCCGGTCAGCATGCCTGGTCTGCGCAAAGCCATCCCCCCAATTATTGAGCTGATGCTTGAGGACGCTCAGGAAGCGGTTCTTTTATGCCTTACTGCGCTGGAGGGAGTCCACGTGATCGGTTATTTTCTTTCTTGAGCAATCATTCGATGTTTGATGAACTCGCAAAAATTCGGAATCGGGACGGCAGACTGAATGTGTCATAGCAGATTTTTGTACCTTCATCTTTTCTTAGTCTTTGTAGCTGCCGCATGCCTTACGCCCCGGAACTTGGTTGCAGCCGATGGGGACAGGCCTGCGGTATCCGTAAGTGTTGTGAAAGTGGAAAAGGATTTTTCGTTTGGTTATATCAAACGGGCCGGCTCTATTACAGCGATAAGAAAGGTCAGAATTTCCAGTGAAGTGGGAGGAATGGTTGAAAGGCTTTTTTTCGAGCGAGGTGACAGGGTTAAAAGAGGGCAGATTCTTGCCGAAATAGGCACGAGCAAGATAAGGCTTGAGGTTGAACAGGCATTGACCGCCTTGAAGGCAGCGGAGATTCAGCTCGAAAAGGTCAAAAAGGGGAGTAGAGCGGAGGAGATAGCCATCTCTGAGGCCGCCCTGAAAGAGGCCGATGCCGCGCTCAGGGAATCAGAGGAGCATTTTAGAAGAATAGAAGCGCTCTATGGTAAGTCCGCTGTGTCAACGAGCGAATATGACTCCGCTTTAAGAGCGGTGGAATCCACCAGAAGCAGAAGAGCGGCAATGGTTCAGCAGCTATCAATGGCCAGGGAGGGAGCCAGGAAAGAGGACAGGGCAATCGCCGAGGCTCAGGTTGCACAGGCAGGGGCCGCAGTGGCCCTCGCCAAAGATAGACTTTTCAGATCAGTTATCAGATCACCGATTGAAGGAGTTGTAAGCCATAAGGCGGTGGAGGAGGGAGAGGTAATCATAGTGCCTCCCGGAGCGGCTGTGGCACAGATAGTGGATTCAAGCTCCTTCAAGGTGGAAATAGCAGTTTCTGAGATGGATGTGGTAAATGTCCGGGAGAACTCTCTTCTCCAGTTCACTGTTGATCCGCTTCCAGGGAAGACATTCAACGCTGAGGTGACCTTTGTCTCACCCGCGGCAGAACCCCTGACAAGAAATTACGTGATAGAGCTGCTGGTAAAGCATCCCGACAAGGCCATGTCCGATGGAATGACTGCGCGGGTCAGGATTCCGAGGGCCGAAGCCGGAGCGGTGATGGTTCATCCCTCAGCCCTTACTGAAAAGGACGGCTCGGTCGGCATCTATGTGGTTGAGAATGATAAGGCAGTCTTCAGGCGGGTGGATGTCGGAGGTTACAAGGGTGACAGAATAATAATAAGCAAAGGCCTGGTAGAGGGAGAGTTCTTGATTACAAATCCTGCCATTGTCAAAGAAGGCACAAAGGTTACTTATTGAATGATATTAACCGAGTTTGCCATATCAAGGCCGCTTCTTGTCAGAATAGCTCTTTTTCTCATCATTGTCTTAGGAGCCTATAGCTATATCTCAATACCTCGATTTCTTGATCCTGACATCAAGGTAGGAGAGGCATTCATCTATACGATAAGTCCTGGTTTTTCTCCTGAAGAGATGGAGCGTCTCGTCACAAACAAGATCGAGGAGGAACTGGACGGCATCTCTGAGATAAGGCGTCACGAGTCCATCTCATACGAGAGCACGTCAAAGATACACATCTATTTCAACACCGAACTGTCAGAGTATGAAATTGACAAGGCCATGCAGGAGGTCAGAAACGCCGTTGACAGGGTGGACGACCTTCCCAAAGAGACAAAGGTTCCCAGGGTAATAGAGATTGACGTTGCGGTATTTCCTGTGGTTATGGTGGCCCTGGCAGGGTCCCTTGACGCAATCGAACTGCAGGAAAGGGCCCGGGACATCGCCGATGCCATAGAGTCCATAGAAGGTGTTTCGGAGGTGGATATCCTTGGTAAAAGGGAGAGGGAAATATGGATCGAGCTTGATCCTGGAAGGATGTCGGCATACGGCATAAGCGTTCCTGAGGTAGCAAAGGCAATTTCAGGTAGGGTCAGGAATCTCCCAGGCGGGAGCATGACCATGGGCGGTCATGAGATAGCCATAAGGATGAAGGGTGAGCCGAAGGTAGCGCCGCTGCTTGGTGACATAGCCATAAGGTCCGGCGACCATGGGTCGGTCTTCCTGCGGGATGTGGCCGATATTGTTCAGACACTTGAAAAACCCAACACATTGACTGCCGTTGACAAGGAAAACGCCCTTGTTTTGTCTGTTAAGAGAAAGCGCAAGACAAATGTCATAAGAATCGTGGATGAGGTGAAATTGCTTGTTGCCGGAGTGCCTCAATCTTATCCGGGGCTTGAGCCGACTCTTTATTTTGATCAGTCAAGCGAGATAAGAAAAAGAATAAAGGAGCTTCAAAACAACGCACTCATGGGAATGGGTGCAGTCTTTGCCGTCCTGTGGCTGACGATGGGGGCGAGAAATGCGGTTCTTGCCTGCCTGGGAATTCCGGTATCATTTCTACTGACGTTTATCTTCATGAAGTTTGCCGGCTTTTCCATAGACGGACTGACGCTTTTTGCCCTCATACTGGTGCTTGGGATACTGGTTGATGATGCAATAGTTGTCCTTGAAAACATCCAGCGGCACATAGAGACGGGAACCCCTGTATTAAAGGCGGCAGTGGAGGGCTCAGGCGAGGTTCTGGGGCCTGTGATCGCCTCTGTTACAACCACAATGGCCGCGTTTCTGCCCATCCTTGTCACGGTGGGAGGAGTCATAGGAAGATATATGTCGCCACTTCCAAAAGTAGTGATATTTGCCCTTGGGGCCTCGCTTATTGAGGTTTTTCTGATGATGCCCAGCCATCTTGTTGAGTTTACGCCCGCCGGGAGCAAAGAAAACCGGCAGGATAGAGCTGACATCTTCACCTTTATCAGGAGGCTGTATTATCCCTTTTTAAGAGAGATACTAAAACATAAATTGGTTGCTGTAGGAGTTATTCTATTTTCTACCTTCCTTGCCTTTTTACTTTACTTTAAGACAGACTTTGTTATGTTTCCAAAAAGTGATATATTTCCAAGATTCAATATATATTTCGATTTGCCGGTCAATACCGGCCTTGAGCAGACAAGAGATGTGCTTATGGACCTAAGTGATATTGTAAAGAAGCGCATTAGCTCTGAACTTGAGGCCGCAGTAGCAGTTGCCGGTATGAAGGAGATCAACTACGAACCCATATTGGGATACCACTTTGGCATGCTGAGCGTGCTGCTCAAGACAGGCAAGGATAGACGCAGAGGGGTTGCAGAGGTGATGGAAGAAGTAAGGGAGGATGTGGGCAGGCTTCTGAGAGAAAAGGGGGCTACCTCCTGGGTCCTTGACCGTATGCTCGAGGGGCCGCCGGTGGGACCGGACGTGGACCTGAATATCCAGGCTTCGAGCTGGGAAAGATCGGCCTCGATATCCCGCCACATCCGTGAGGGGCTTGCGGGAGCAAGCGGAATCACTGATATAAGGGACGACTTTTCCAGGGATAAACAGTTTGTGGAGATCACCGTTGATGAGGAAAAGGCCAAGCGGCTTGGAATTGATCAAGAATTACTCACGGCATGCATCCAGGCAGGATTCTACGGGCTTCCGGTTGCAAAATACAACCAGGGAAAGGACGAGCAGGATATAAAACTTAAGTACCCCCTTCAATACAGGGGCAACTTTGATGACTTGATGAACATGAAGCTTGGCATAGCTGGTGCGGGCGAGGTTTTGCTAAAGGATATTGCAGAAATAAGAATCTCTCCTGGATTTCAAAGCATATACCACTATAACGGAAAGCAGACGGTCAGGCTTACTGCGTCAGTAAGCACGGAGGCAGGCACAAACGAATCGGGATTTCTGGCAAACGTAACCGGAAAGAGGATGACTCCTGTCAGGGCAAATGCCCTGGCTCAGGAGATATTCGCAAAGATGAAAGGGAACTACCCCGAGGCAAGGCTTGTTGCTGGCGGGGTTCAGGAGGATACCAACAGGTCACTCAGAGAACTTGGATATGCAGGGGCACTGGCGCTTTTCCTGATTTTCCTGATCCTAGCTATTGAGTTTAACTCAGTTCTTCAGCCGGTAATAATAATGATAACAATACCTTTTGTCAGCCTTGGTGTGATATTGGGCCTTCTGGTCGGCAATAACCCGATAACCTTTGTTACCCTGATAGGAATGTTGACCCTGAGCGGGATCGTGGTAAACGATTCACTTGTGCTGATTGAGTTCATAAACAGATACCAAAAGGAACATCCCGGAGAAGTCTATAAGGCCATTGTGAGGGCCTGCCACGTCCGCCTTCGTCCGATAATACTCACTTCGGTTACCACCATATTCGGTGTTGCTCCTATGGCCCTGGGGCTTGGCGGGAAGTCGCCTTTCTGGGCTCCCTTGGCAACCGCCATTATGTGGGGCCTTGCCTTTTCTACCATACTGGTGCTCTGCATGGTGCCTGCTTATTACGCAATGCTGGAGGACATGAGATACTTTTTCAAAAACCGCAGAAAGAAAACCGGAATAAGTTCGGATATTGGTGAGGCATTTCTTCTCCCCGAGGTAATGCCCTACTTGCGCCGACGTAATGTATAGCGGGTCTTAATCCGACTTTTTTCCACTTGACAGAGTGGGCGGTTTTGACTATAGACCTCCACTGACTATTATCCAGCCGAAATGAGAGGAAGACGGTGAGAGATTTTCAGGAATCGTTCAGAGACGATACTCG
>Ga0100380_10002352_pt1 | contig 20428 bp, 20 predicted proteins | sample CryGeymeta201504_FD_80417 | JGI IMG/M metagenome (GOLD analysis project Ga0100380, IMG submission 80417) | Groundwater microbial communities from Crystal Geyser aquifers in Utah, USA - Crystal Geyser metaG 2015-04 | ecosystem: Environmental > Aquatic > Deep subsurface > Groundwater | place... | reverse complement strand
GTTTGTGTGGCGGAAAGATCTGCTGAAAAACATCGAAGAATTTTATTGATCTTATTTTTGCTCAATCGTCTATATTTTATAGGCATATTCTCCATTATAACACGGAGATACTAGTCTAGTGCCTTCTTTTTTATCTCGCATTCTGTCTGGCCAAGAATCCCACTTTGTACTTTTGGACTCTGAGTGATTAAAACCCTGTACTAATTTATCTATTTGTTCGTGTATTTGTTTAATGTAATCCAGCTCTAGCTCGGCCTTTTTTGTTTTGTCTTCTTCTTGCTGAATTTTTTCAATCAAACTTTCATTGGCCTGAATATTCCATTCCTCAAGAAGAGCATCGGTCTCTTGCAAGAGTTGTTTATTTAATAGATTTCGTAATTCTACAAAAGTAAGTCCCTCAATATTCTGTTCATTCATTACATCAACTCCCAAAACAACACTTGCCCAAACTTCTGAAAGTTTACGTTTCTTGTTTGGTGGAAATTCTTTTTTTGATTCACTAATTTCAGGTTGGAAAGGCATTCCTTCTGGATTAGACATAAGTTGTTTGATTATTTCTTTTCTTACTCACTGTAATGACTTATATTTCGCCCAATCGCATCTACATCACAAGGCATGAAAGAGGCCATCGATTTGTGCAGATTTTTTGCAGTAGTTGATTTAACAATACCACACGGACCATTGATAAGTATAAGTTTTGCCATACGTTAGAACTAATGTGTTATTTCAAAAACGCCTCTTCCTTTACGATGGTTTCGAATTCGGTTTTTGAAAAGTGTTTTGTTTGCTTCCATTTTTTCATTAGCACCTTTTGTAATTCATGTACGTCTTTTTTGCCTTCTTGCGTTAATTGCTTGTACACGATCAACGCACAGCCTCTCCAAAGGCTTCGTCGGCTGTATCTGCTTTTTCATCGGCTATTGTGTGCTGAATTCGGCCGTCAATATGATTGGGTGGTGTGTATATTACCAGGATTTTCAAAGAAAGATTACCCGTATTGATAAAATTATGCTCGGTTCCTGGAGTCACGACCACAATATCTCCTGGGCCGACTGGTGTTGTTTTGCCATCCAAAATTGCTCGGCCAGTTCCTGTTTGAAAATACAGAGTTTGTTCCACGTATTTATGCGTCTCCTGACCAACTTCGCCACCAGGTGGAATGTCCATTAACACCAACTGCGACTTTTCTCCCGTAAACAGAACCTGACGAAAATCATCGTTTTCAGATATCGTTTTAATAATATTAGTTTGAAAAGACAGTCGATTTTCTGGTGTTTTGGGACTCAGGAAAATAAAAAAAATCAGACCGGTGACAGCTGATCCAGCAACGACTCCGATCAAAACCCAGATAAATTTGTTCATATACAAAGCAGTCTACCACGCCAGCTCTAAAACAACGAAAATCCAAGCAAAACTCGAACTTTTAACAGCTCGGGTTTTTGTTGGCTTCGAATACCGAATGGGTTTGGAACAGCTAACCGGACTGCAGTGTGATCACTTCACTAGAAGGTACTAATAATCCCAATTAACCGGCAAAATACCAGTAAAAGGATAAAGTCCAAACAAGATATCAGTGACTCCTGCACCTTCGCTTCCTGGTAGCCAGGAGGCAACGATTCCGTCCCAATTTTTTGCGTCTGCAGCGATATTGAGCGGCCGACCGGAAACAATGATGACAATTATTTTCTTTGATTTTTCTTTTACTTTTTTTATGGCCAATAAATCTTCAGGACTTAAGCTGGGATCAACATTATCTCCCCAGCCTTCGGCATAAGGTTTTTCACCGACCACAACAATTCCAACATCCGCCAAGTTTTCCCTGGCAGAAAAATCTCCTTTCTGATTGTATTCAACGACAGTATTTTCCGAAACAGCTCCTTTGATTGCTTCTAAAATAGTTGTGCCATCAGTTCCGTTATCGCCATCAATTCCTTGCCACTCCAAAGTCCAGCCACCGTCTTGACGTCCCAAATTGTCGGCCGATGATCCAGCAACCAAAATGTTGGATACTGACTTTGATAAGGGTAAAATAGAATTTTCATTTTTTAATAAAACTTGAGACTTTCGAACGGCCTCACGAGCCAGTTCATGATGCGGCACACTACCAATCACAGACAAGCCATTGATGTCGGCTGTTTGACGATCAAACAAACCTAGCTCAAATTTTACCGTTAAAATTCGTGCAACAGCGTCATTTAAGCGCTCGTTTGTTATTGCACCAGAAGTTAACGCCTTTTTCATGTTTGAAATGAAATTCTTGTATTCAAAAGGAGTCATTACCATATCAACTCCGGCATTTACTGCAATCACTGTAGAATCATAATCATTAGAAGCAACTTGATATACAGCATACCAATCAGAAACAATAAATCCGGAGAATTTTAATTCTTTCTTGAGTACTTCGGTTAAAAGATACTCGTTGGCTGGATTTATTTTGCCATTCCAAGTGGCTGTACCCACCATGATTGCCTTTGCTCCACCATCGATTGCCACTTTAAAAGGGATTAGGTGATTATTGCGTAATTGTTCTTCTGTTAAGGTTATATTTCCTTCCTCAATTTTGAAGTTTTTATTGCGAGCAGTTCCGTACTCCATTGCACCACCACCAATAAAGTGTTTTGGATTAGCGAGAACATTTAAGTAACCATTAGGAGTCGTTTGTGTACCTTGCAAATAGGCTAAACCCAATTTTGCCACATTGTCAGTATCAGACCCAAAAGTTTCGTAGGTTTTTCCCTAGCGGATATCTTTCGCAACGTCTAAATTGGGGGAGTAGCTCCAATAAATTCCAGTGGCTGCCAATTCATTGGCCGTGGCCTGTGCAATTCTTTTGACCAAGTCAGCGTCTCTGGTAGCTCCCAAACCAATCGCATGCGGGAAGATTGTCGCACCCAAAACATTGGCATGACCATGAATGGCATCAATCCCATAGAGTAAAGGTATTCTGAGACAAGTTTCCTTGGCCGCCGCTTGAAAACCATTGACCATTTTTAGCCATTCCTCTGGTGTATTTTCCTTCGGTCCAGCACCACCACCACTCAAAAGTGCACCCAAATTATATTGAGTAATATCATCAATATTATGAATGCTATTTTTCTCAACTAAAACCATTTGACCGATTTTTTCTGACTCAGTCATTTTACTCATCAAATCACTTACTCTCTCAGCAACAGGTAAGTCAGGATTTAAATATCCTTGATTTTCTGGGGCACACCTAGCAGCTAAATTATCATTTAAGGGCTCCTGGATCCAATTTTTGATTAAAAAGAATACTACCCCCAAAAGTAGTATTACCAAGAAAACATAACCGATGTTCAAAATAGCTGTTTTTTTCATAATTGCGTATATTTTACCATATAAATGGGCAAAAGTTAAGTAATAAAAACACACGAATTACTTCGTGCGTTTTTGTATGGCTCCGCATGGTAGCACCAGAATTATTTGATAATTTTCTCACCACGAATAACGCGAATTAAAACGACAATGATCGCGATTACTAAAAGGATATGAATGAAACCGCCAATGGTATGTGCGGTAACTAAGCCAATTAACCAGAGAATCAAGAGAACTGCTGCAATTGCCCAAAGCATATTTTTCAAAGTAAATAATAAAACTGGCTACAACCTCAGCATGCGCCACCATCTCATGATCCGCAAGGCAGAACGTTAAACTTATCTCCCGTCCGCTCCTTCTTTTTTTGGTTCTGAGTGTTGAATGGGCTCAGAACCGTGAATTGGAGAGGTTTAGAGCCAGTATTTAATCAATCTTAAAATTTTCTGGTGCTGCTTGTCCTCTTATTTCCTGGATTTGCAAAGCGGCATCAATGGCGGGAATAGTGTCTTCAGATTTGTTTGACGTGGCTTGGTATAAAACTTCCATAAATCTCAATGTGTCCTCTTTACCTTTCAGTACCGGATAAGACTTTCCGCCCAATGAGTTGAAAAATTCACACGTTTTCACAGAATCATCAATTAAAAAAGTTTGACTGATTTGGACATCATATTCGCGCACGCATGCCAAGAACGTTTCACCTTCCTTTTCTGTTTTTAAATAACCAAGATCAGATGAATTAATAATTTTATCGAACACTTTTTCTAATGCTAAAGCAGGAACAGTATAACGAGTAAAGCAGTCCATGTTTCCAGTAACAAGAACAACATGCGCGCGTGTTTTTATTTGTTCAATTTTTTTTCGTAGTTGATTGTCAAACTCCATCGATTTGCAGTCTCGCAAAAAAATATCCCAAAGTCTTTCGGGGCTGGTTTGTAATTGTTCACTTAAGAACGTGTTTAGTTCTTCAGAACTCTTTTGACCACGCATCCAATCATTTATCAACGCTCTGTTTTTAGAAAATAAAATGTCCTCAATTTTTTGACCCAACGCATAATCTTGTGAATCGACCGATCTCAAGCTGCCCCAAAAAACGAGACCAGCAGAGTGTTCCGTCCCAATCAAGAAAAATGATGTTATTTTTTGGCATGTAATTCTTATCTTAGACACTAGAGACTGCCAAAATATTATCGAGTATCAAGAGTTCATTATCAAATTGAAGAACTTATGGTACTGGATACGATCGTCGGTTTCTGTAAGTTTAATTGGTGTTAATTTCCCTTTTTTATTTTGTTGGTACGAACTTACTATTTTAGCTATACGATATGCACCGTCTTTTTTGAATATAATTTCTGCTAAAAAAGAGAAATGATTCCCCTGGGAATCCGCAACATCCCCAATGACGCATAGTCCTCTTCCAAAATTAGAAAATGATACATGTTTCGATGTAACGCTATATGAGCTCCGCTGGTCTTTTGGAATATCTGCTAAATCTTCGAGAGGGATTGACCATTTGGTCTCTCCATTGCTGACATCCATTACATTTACCAACGGCGATTCGGAAGAGCTAAAAACTCCGAGTGGTTCTGAAGGATGAATTGACCACCCTTGAAAGAATTCCGAAGGTATTTTTACTATATCTCGAGGTAAAAGCGATGTTACAGTTTCTAGTGGTTTTAGGGGGATAAACATCCTTAAAAGCCTTTTTTTTCATAAGTGGAAACTTCTAAGAAAGCACCATCATAAGAAAACGAAGATGTGTAATATGTTGAGGAGGTTTCAATATTATTCACCAAAGCATCCATCGAACAAATGGGTTGTATGTTATTGTTTTCATCTAGTTTGATGAGCAATGGTGCTCTGTTATCCAGTATATCTTTAACGATGAAGGTTTTCTTAAAAGGATGAGCGTTTACCACAAGTGGTATGTATGTATAATTTGCATCATTATCTTTTTGAGCACCTAAAATCTCATTTTTTCTTGTGTCAAATAAAAAAGAGTATTGTCCGTATGGTCTGTGATCGGAATCAATATTATAGTTATATTGTGAGTTAAAAAAAACAATTTTATCAGACACAAATGTCGCTCGAGTACCGTATGCTGGATGATAGGAGCGGAGTTTGTTTTTTAAATGCTTCGGAAAACCAGGAATAAATGACGGATCTGTACTAAGATTAAGATGCTCTTCTATTTTTTTAATTATTTCTTTGGGTTCCTTGATACGACTATCCCAATCAAAACCATTTAGGGATCTTCGTTCGTTGTTCCTTTTGCGCTTATTTTGTTGAAAAGATTTTAGCTCTTTTTCTTCTATGCCTTTTTCGTATCCACCATAAAATTCGAGCCAATCAGGTTGATGATTAAAATAATTTGGTCGTTTGTCTTCCTGCACCTCCTCTTCAAACACGCGCATTTGTTTATCAATGAGTTCCAAATATTGTATTCGTCGTCCCAATATTTGTCGATCAAAACGTAAACCTTCGCGTTGGTTTTTGTTAAGTTCATGGCTCGTCAAATGGATATCGATGTCTTCAATTTGCTTCCTGTATGCAACAAGAATGTCACTATTAGATCCATTGTTTAAAAAAGGATGGTCGTATTTACCGGATGTTTCTCGTGTTTCCGTAGATGGTCCCTTTTCTTTGTCGGTAATATCTTCGCTTGCCTGCAGTGGTTTTGTTTCGGGATGTTTAGGTGGTACGGTTTTTTGGTCTTTATCATCTCGAAACCAAGAAAAAAAGCGTGATCCTTCGGTCATAGGAGTAAAGGAATAAAAATGAGTTAGATTGGAATAGGAGAATCATCTCATATTTACTTATTGTTTGGCTATCTTTTTACGCTTTAAATCGTTTCATTTGTTTATTTCACTTCTGTACAATAAAAAACCACCACGAATATCAACCACTTTTTAAAAACCATCATTTCGGTCAAGTATGACATTTCTACTTTGCCGAAAGGTATGACATTTCTATTTAGCCTTCACAAAAGAGATACTAGTCTAGTGCCTTGTTTTTTGTTGTGGTATATTGATAATATTTTTATTGATTTGTTATGGATTTTTTTAATGAAGTTGATCGGATAAGAGACACGAGAAACGAGAGAAAAGAACACCCGAAAACTACGCAAGAAAAAGAACAATTATTATTTTCACGACTTGATATTTTGGGGGATAGGGCCGTTGCTGTATTTACTAAGTTGGTAGATAGATATGTAAAAATCAAAATAGATGTAGAAGAAATGGATTTCAGTGATCTTAAATTAACGGAGAGTGATCTTGTTGATCTTACGGAATCGCAAAAAGAATTATTAAAAATATTCTCACAAGAATTAGTAGAGGACAGTGAAAAACTTCATACATACATAGAAAAAACTTCGCACGATAAAATATATAAGGATATTTACAGCCTTATTAAACCAAACAAAAAAGGTTTTATTGATGAGAAATTTGCGAGGTTTCAAGAAGTTCCCGGCGGAGTTGTCTTGTTTGTGAATGATGAGAAATATTTCGCTTCATTATTTCCAAATGCGGATGATGCTTTGGGATTGTATGTATATGAACAAGACAATCAAACAGCAAATCCCATAAACGGGCGCTTGCTTGTTGTACAGCAAGTAGAAACACTCAAAGGTGATCCAACCCCGGAAGATGCACTTGCACACGAATATTGGCACATGTTGGTTAGTAGGTATGGTAATCGTTTAGAGATTCCACCTGTTATTTCAAAGGAATGCAGCAGATTACAAAAGAAGAAAAGCCGGTTAATGGAAAATTTGAAATATTTGGAAGAGCAACTGGAGTATGCGGACCATAAAGAGTATTCCCATCTGCACAATGCGATAGTTAAGATACATGTTGAAATGAAAAAAATCGAAGAGAACATGGTTGCAGAGGTAGACAAAAGCGACTATTTTTTAACAGAACAGGCAAAAGATATTTTTTCCGTTATGCGTGATGAGTTGGCTGCACATGCGATAGTGGGTATTGTTATTGCGACATCACAACCACTCATGAAAGCCGGAATAACTTTTGAGCAAGCTTTAACCAAAATCAGTCACGTAAAAGATCGAGATAAACTTTTACATCAATGGAAAGAACTCCAACAAACATTAAAAGAATTAAAAGAAGGTAGTCAATCTATTGATACTTATCGGTTAACTTCTATTTTTCTATCTTCACAAAATCTTATCCAAATGGCTCGACGGATAAAAAAGCATAGTGCTGTCGTAAATCAGTATTATAAAAATAGTTTGGCACTAGACTAACGGCCATTCTCCAAAATAAAAATTGTGGGGGGTCAGGTCGTGCTTCCATATGCCGAGAAAACTTGCTGTCCCCGTGTTTAAATATTCGTACCTATTTCTGATAATTCAACAGGAATTTCAACCCAAAAAGTACTGCCTTTTCCTTCTTCGGAGGAAAATCCCATTTTACCATTATGAAGTTTGGTAAAATGACTCGCCAGATACAGTCCTAAGCCTGAACCGTCCGGATGCATTGTAAAAGAATTTGAAGCTCTGAAAAACCTTTTGAATATGCGGTGCTGTTCTTGTTTGGGAATACCAATACCCGTATCGGTAATCTCAAAATAAATCGTTGCGTCCTTCTGTATCAATTGAATCTTTATAATCCCGTTATTTTTTGTATAAACGATCGCATTTTCCAATAGTTTTGAGATAATTCCCCTGACAAGCACTGCATCTCCCCAAATTGGAGGTAACGAGGTTTCAGGATATATAACATTACATTGCAAAGATTTGAGTTTTAAATCAGACCGATGTTCAGAAATGATGTACTTCAAAATACCTTCAATATGAATTTCCTCTTTTTCAGCGACAAGCCTTTCCTTTTCTATATCGAGTGCCGTCAAGAGATCTCCTATCCGATTAATGACTTCAATACCGGCCTGATGCGCCATTCTAACTGTTTGTCTTTGTATCTCACTCAGTTTTCCAGTATCACCATTGAGTAATTGTTCTAATGTCCAACGCACGGAACTTAAAGGTGTTCTTAGTTGATGGGAAACAATTTTGATAAATTTATTCTTAATTTCATTTAATTCGGTATTTTTTTGTTCTGCGAGTTTTCGATCGGTAATGTCAATCGACAAAATAAATACCCCCTCTGGCAGAGGTTCCATTCGCAACTCAAACCAACCGATACTTCCATCCGGAAAACGAAATTCGTTTTCCATTATTTGCACGTCCTTTTTTTTGATACATTTTTTCAATCTGGAAAACATTTCCGTTGTTTCAATCCCCGGATAAACCTCACTCATCTTATTTCCAAGCAATTCTTCTTTAGTCTTTTTACCTTGCTTTGCCACGACATCGTTTACATATAAATAACGAAAATCTTTACCGATAATCTGACAGCCTTCCAATAGATTATCCAATGTATCACTGTGGTTAATTTTTGGAATTTTAGACATATAAAATCAGCTTAAAAGAGAAATAATACATGACAATAATACCATATACCTGTTTTGATTTTCTATTCGAATGAATGCCTAAGTTAAGCACAACTTCCTAACTTCTGAATAATGGCCAATATACAAAACAAGACCATCAGTATTTCTACTGATGGTCCCATTTGGCTCGGGGGGTGGGGTTCGAACCAGTATAGCATCAACTTGCAGATCTATTCACTTCAGCTTGTAATAAGTTGCCCTTCCGTTCCCAACTTTTATGATTATGCCAAGCTCAATGAGTTTTCGAAAATCCAAATTCCTGGTAGGCTTGGCACGGTCTGTAAGTTTGGCATAGTCCTTATCAGTAATAAAACCATTGTCTTTGATAAATTCAATTATTTTCTGATGATACTCCTTCAAGGTCGTTTCCGGACTCGTCGCTTCTTTTCCCAGTTCTTTGTTCACACGTAGCAGTTCGTCAATAATTCCATCCGTAAAATATTCCAACCAAGAAGTAAAATCGACTTGATCTTTCAGATCATAATAATTGCCCACTAAGCCGACCTTTTCGAAATACTTGGTAACATTGTTGTTATAGTAATTTTCAAAACTGAATAAATTGAACGTATTAAGACCCATTTTGACCAATAATACTTTCGTAGCCAACCGTGCAGTCCGGCCGTTTCCATCCATAAAGGGATGAATGATTACAAACTCTTTATGAAAAATTCCGGCCAAAATCAATGGGTCAACTGATCCGGCATTATTCTCCAAAAATTCAAATAGGTCTTTAAGCAGTGGAACAACATCCTGATGATCCGGTGGCCAGTATATCGTCTGTTTGATTCTCGGATCGTTGACGAAAACCGGCTCCTTCCGCAAATGTCCCATGCGAGATTCTGTAAGCAAACCGTCGGTAATCATTTTTTGAATCGTCTCCAGCTCGCTAATGTCCAAAGAAATTTTTTCTGTCTTAATCAACTCATTGAGTTCAATCAAAGCCTTATTATAGTTCAACACTTCTTTTTCAGAGTCGCGAACATTTTCCGGTTTATTTTTCAGGATTCTTTTAACATCCGTCAATGGCAAAGGATTGCCTTCAATACTCGTGGAAGAATAAGCTGAGATTTCTCTAGCACGGCGTTCCAATTCTAAAAGCACCACTCTGGAAAAACTACGATTATTAAGATCAGTAACAATTTCTGCAATGCGCTTTATATTAGCTAAAAGCCTATTGGTTATAGTATATTTGGGCTTAAACATGACATTGTATGATTAGCTCTTATAGTCATATAATAGACGATTATTAGACGATTGTCAAGTACAACCATGGTCGTTACGCCCCCTTGTTCAAATCCCCATCTGCAAATTCAAACTAAAAACCCATGCACAAGGCACAGGTTTTTAGTTTGGCTCGGGGGGTGGGGTTCGAACCCACGACCCATTGGTTAACAGCCAATTGCTCTGCCACTGAGCTACCCCCGAATATTTTTTGAAGACCTGTTTCGTGGAGACTTTTCGTGATGATTCAACGGAACCCGTAACTGGATCATCATTTTGAGTCTCAAACAGTTCTTTGTTTCAAGAACGGCGTTAGTGTAGCAAAGGTTTTTTTAGATTGCAAGATAGAGGGTGTTTGTTGGGGGATATTATAAAAGGTGGTATTTTAGGAGGTGTTAGTTTTGATTGTTTTTATATATGAGAGAGGGATTTAGAGATTACGCGCCGGGACCTGTTAATAAGGAAGGTGAGGTGGGTGATAAGGATTTGGTGGTTGGATTTTTAAAGAGAATGGGGGAGTTGTCTGTTTTGGAGTCTTGTTCTGTAGATGAAGTTGATCATTTGAAAAAGGCTTTGGTGTCTTTGAAGAATTTGAGTCGGGAAAAGAGAGAACATTCTTTGCGAGTTGCGGAGAGGACAGCTCGTGTGTTGCCTTCGGGGACGGCTGTGGTGGGGGCTCTTTTGCATGATTTGGCAGAGAGATCGCCTAAGGGATATTCAAAAATTGCTTCGAAGATTCCCAAAAAAGTTGATCGAGTTGTCGGTGCTTTGACGGTTAAAACACCCAAGGGGAAAAATGCACCGCTTTTGCATTTAAAAAAAGTGCTTCCTAAGCTGGGGCCAAAAGCTCAGCAGTGGGCGATTGTTATTAAACTTTGTGATCGATTAGATAATCTAACAAAGAGGCCTCTGACCGAAAAGGGTGTTTCTGATGAGTACGCCAAAAAATCAAAGCAACTATTTTTGTTTTTGGCTAAAAGTTTGTAGGTAGATAACGGTGTTAATTCACATGCTTTAAAGGATTTAGGAGATGAATTCGCCAAGCTTACTAGAAGCAGGAATTTTTTTGAGAAGTAATCACGTCATTGCGCGATAGTCCGCCTTTAGCGGAAGGAATTATATGACGTTGGTGAATACACTCATTCGTCAGATAATTGCCATTTGTTCGTTGTTTCGCTACGCTAGACACTGTATTTAGTCATTTTTCATTTATTTCCTCTGTTTTATGTCTAATCTATTCCATGATGCTGCTCAAGATAAGGCTCCAGAAGTCTTGCGTTTGATTGTTGAAATCAGCAAAGGAGATGCCAATAAGTACGAATATAACAAGGATTTGGGTGTTTTGGAGCTTGATCGTGTACTTTATGGGCCTACTTTTTACCCTGTGAACTACTGCGATGTTCCACAAACATGGAACGAAGGCGATAACGACCCACTCGATGCTGTGCTTTTTAGTACTTATCCTGTGCAACCGGGGGTTTTGGCTAATGGACGTGTAATCGGTGTCATGGAAATGCTCGACAATGGGGAAGAGGACTTTAAGATTATTTGCGTCAACAAAAAAGATCCTCGTTTTGATCATGTTCTCCATGTTGATCAACTACAACCTTTTGAACGCAAAGACTTGCAGACCTTTATGGAAATTTACAAGTATGCTCAAACTGGTCCCGGTACTGTAAAAGTCGGCCGCTTTTTGGGACCAGAAGAAGCTTATGAGTTGATCAACAAATCAATGGAAGCTTACAAAACAAAGTTCAACAAATAAAATCAAGCAAAATAGACCTCCTTTGTGGGGTCTTTTTGTGGTATAATAGGTAAAATTTTTTTTTATATCTTTTATGGACGACAAAACAGAGTGCAGAAAAGTTGTGGTAGATTATTTAAAGAAATATCCTTTGTGTGTTTTATCGACAACAGATGGTAAAGAAGCACATGGTGCGGCAGTTTATGTGTTGCTAGTCGAAGAAGATACTAATCCGACAGTGTTTTTATTTACGCATGAGGACTCAAAGAAAGCTAATAATACTCGCAATTTTCCAGGTGTTTCTATAACTTCTTTCGATGAAAAAGATGCAACTACCTTGCAAATGGCGGGTAAAGCAGAAGGAATAAAAGATTTTAAACAAGAACAGGCCTACATTAAAAGACTTTTAGATGCCGCACACTCTAGGTTAACCAACTGGGTCCCTGTTCATATGTTGAAAGATGGAGCGATTAAGGTGTTTAAGGTTCGTTTAGAACATGTTAAGTTTAGTGATTTTTCCAAAGGTGATGTTGCCCAAATACAAATTTTCAATCTTACTGAAAAAAAGTAAGATTTAATCAAAAAATATGGAGGAGCAAACAAATCGTAACCAGATTAATGGTACTCGTAAAAGCAAGTTTTTAAAGGTGGCGATTTTGTTTGAAATTCTCTTGGTTGTCGCTGCTGTCGCAGGTGCTTTGTATTGGTATAGTGGTGGTTCTTTTGATTTTGATGACGACGAATCTTCTGAATGGATAGAGGATTATCAAGCAGTTGGTGGTCCCAAATTACTAATGTTGGGTATAGATGGAGCGAGTTGGAAAATAGTGAATCGATTAATCAAAGAAGGTAAAATGCCCAACTTAGAAAAAATCATTAGCGAAGGAGTTCGTGCCACACCAACCACACTTAACCCAACTATTTCTCCAATGATTTGGACGACCATTGCAACGGGTCGTGAGCCATGGAAACACGGCATTCGTAACTTTGTTAGCTTAACTGATCAATCGTACAGCGAGCGATTGGTTGGATCTGATACTAGACGAGGAAAGGCAATTTGGAATATTTTGTCTGAGCAAGGGAACAAAGTCGGAGTCTTTAGTTATTGGGCAACTTGGCCGGCCGAGGAAATTCACGGATTTACCGTGACTGATTTGGCGTTGATTGATCCGGAAAAAGGAATTTCTCCAACATCTTTGCGAGATTTCATTACTTTTACCTCTGCCAAAGCTTTGGGACTATCCGCTTTGATAAACTGGCCAAAAATAGATTTACCAGTTCCAACAGGTCATAATGATCCGGTATTTTTTAAAGCAGCTCACGATTCTTTTCAATTAGTCGAAAAGCTTTTTGTGGCCAATAGTTTGGCTTTGTTTGATAAAGAAACTCCAGATGTTTTGGTTCAGGTAGATGGAATGACAGACGCAACTCAACACCTCTTTACTAAGTTTTTGTACCCAGACCAGTTTTCTGTACCAATCGATAAAGAGTTGGTTGATAAATACGGTGGTTTTATCGATGAAATTTTCATTAGCCAAGATAAAATGTTTGGTGAGTATTTAGAAAGAGCAGGAGACAACACCAACATTATTATTTTGTCTGATCATGGATTCTTTTTGGATCCGGCCGCTGGTGATCGTTTTTCGGGTTTCAATGTGATTTTGGAAAAATTAGGCTATCTAACGTATTTTGCTGACGGTTCTATTGATTACTCCAAAACAAAAGCTTTTGAGTGTAATAACAACAGCTTTGATTGGCAAAGACGATTATGTATTAATTCCACAGGAAAATATCCAAGTGGAATTGTTCCACAATCAGAGTTCTTTTCACTACGAAGCAAAATTATTAAGGATTTGGAGAATCTAAAAACTGATCAGGGTATTAATTTGTTGACATCAGTGTTGGCTCAAGATGGAGCAGAAAGCGATGTTTTTTATGATATTCGTCGCACAGTTTCTGACCAGAGTGTGGTAATTGGCACAGATGTTGTTCCATTGCATTATTTGATTAGTGTTTCTGTTGAATCTGGTAATCACTATTCTGATCCAGTCGGACCTGATGGAATTTTTGTGTGGCGTGGTCCAAATGTTAAAAAAGGAGTTGAGGTAGAGATTGATTATGTGGATGTGTTGCCAAACATTTTATACGCTCTTGGGCTTGCAATTCCGAAAGACATGGATGGGCAGTTTAGACCCGACATTTTTGTAAATCCAAAAGCTCCAAGTTATATAGAAACTTACGAAACAAACAGTCAAACAATTTTAGGTCTTTTAACGCAAGGAACAGAAGGAGATGACCGAGCTGTTTTTGAAGAGGGTAAGTTTGACATTATCTCCAATATTAAATCCGGTGATCAGTTTGATCAGTTTTGCGTGCGGCCAGCCAATCCAAAAAGCGTTACAGTTCAAGTTGAAAAATTAGAAAGAACAGAAGGCGTAAATAAAAAAGAAGTGGCATCTTTTCGTTCCATGCCTTTTTCTGAAATTCCAAAAAGAGACATAACTCACATTTCATTTTCTGACTTGCAGTTTCAAACAATCGATAAGGATAAATATGGCTTTATCTTTCCGGTGGGAGACACAGAGCAATCTTCGCTAGGACTCTGGACAAACCTGTTTTTTGACGCTGAAATAGAAAAAGCGGGAGAGCTTTACATTGTAGCTCAAGGAGTTCCATCCGGGGGAGTGTACCCGGAATTACAAATAGAACAGTCTGGAAAAGTACAGACAATTTTGGTTGATAGCGACACAGCTCACACCTACCATGTTCCAATTTATGGAGGACGAGCACGTCTTAGCTACAATAACGATTCACTCGTGGTTGGAGAAGACAGAAACTTGATCATTAAAGAAATATACACAACCAAAGAACTAATAGTAGAAAGTCTATCAGAATCGCATTTTTATACCGATGGAGACAACTTATGTTTCACCAATTCAAGTATTGGTACAACAGAGCTTTCTGTTCAACTAATTTCCGACGGCCACAACAATCCAACACAAATCGAAGCCCAAGATGAAGCGATTCGCTTACTAAACGAAATCGGCGAATTGTAGAGACAAAAACAAGAACTCCTTCGTGCATCCATTCGTCCGTCCGTCATTGCGAGGAATTACATGACGAAGCAATCTCTGATTGCATCAGTCAGGCATTTACCTCACAAAGAAGGACACGGGCTCAGATTGCTTCGGCGTCGGACTTCTCGCAATGACGTGGTAAAATAAACCCCCGGCAACACAAGTGGTTGCTGGGGGTTTTAAGATGGGAGAGTTGGATCAGGTGTCAGGGATGTTCTTCCTGGCGCCTGTTTTTTGTTTTGTTGAGCCATTCTTCGCGGTAGGCGAGACAGCTCTTGCAGCCAGCTTGGCTGCAGTAAAGCGCACGCTCGTTGGCGGTTCGGGCTACCGCCACGAGACTGATGTTGTCCTTGGTCATGATCGGGTGGCCTGATTCCGCCCTGGCCGCCACGTACGCCGGATTTCGAAAGCATGCGGCAGCCTTGGGACAGCGATTCACGATCGCACGAGCAATCGTTTTTCGCGCCACAGGCATCTTGTTGCGCCTTTGCATCAGTGAAATCACTTTGTTCTTCACCACACGGAACACCATGTCGATGTTGTGTTCCAGGTCGGTCTGGGTGGTGGTCCGAGTCGGATCTTCCGTGAACTTGTCGAGAATCTCGTCGACAGTGGGAATCATGCGAACTCCAGAGTCAGGATCGAAACGGAAGTTGAATCCTTTCTTCTCCTTCTCTGCGGCACTCCGACGTCCCTTTGAAGTCCAGCCGTGCCTAGACATGGCGACCTCCGGCGAGTTCTCGCGAGTTGCCCTTCCGCATTTTTTTCTCCTGTGAAGAAGGGTTTTTCACGTCGCCACAAACCATGTGGTGACAGATTAATCTGACAGAAAAAATGAGTTTTGTCAATCGTATGTGTAGGTAAAAACTCATTTATTTGGTAGTATTGATTACAAAAATCAGTTTTTAAAAAGATATGGCTGAAACAAAGAAAGCGACTTTAGCGGGTGGATGTTTTTGGGGAATGGAAGACCTAATTCGTAAATTGCCGGGCGTTCTCGATACAGAAGTCGGCTACACTGGCGGATCAAACGACCATCCAACCTATCACAAACACATAGGCCACGCCGAAGCTATTCAAATCACCTACGACCCCAAGCAAACAACTTTCAAAAATCTGTTAGATTTTTTCTTTCAAGTCCACGATCCAACAACTGTAAATCGCCAAGGTAATGATGTCGGATCTGCCTATCGCTCTGCTATTTTTTACGCCAGCGAAGAGGAAGAACAACAGGAAGCCCAAGAAATGATTGATCTCGTGAACGCTTCCGGCCGCTGGCCAAACCCAGTCGTTACAACTCTCGAACCACTCACAACCTTCTGGCCCGCCGAAGAATATCACCAAGATTACTTAAAACAGAATCCAGATGGTTACACCTGTCATTTTGTGCGTCCAGGTGGGAGTTATTTGTAGGGAATAGGGGTCAGGTCGTATATTGTCATGTTTCTCTACTTATCTTTCCAATCACCGCTCTATGAAGGTCGATGTGATTTGATATTTCTATTGTTGAATATCCACATCTGAATCGAGCAATTTTAATTGCATTGTTTCTTTCTTTTTTTGTTTTGGTATTTCGAAACAACTCTTCAAGAGTTGGTCTTCCGACTATTCTTTGCTCTCTTGTGTGTTCTATTAGTTTCTCAGAACCGTTCGTGTGATTTTCCCATACCCAATGTATGAATTGAGGTGTGCCTAGCAAAAAACCATTAATAGCATTGATGTGTGGATTTTCTGCGTTGATTCCATTTATTATAAATTTTTGGTAGTTTGTTTGTGCTTCGGTTCTATTTTTGCCAAATAATCCCAGAATCCAGTCTGTGTGTAGCCATTGATTGGTTTTCTTTGTTTCAAAGGTGTGTTGATAGCTGCTCCATTTCCAATCACGAGGATGATTTACAATTCCAGCACGCACTGGATTAAGGACAATATATCGGGCCACTTCTAGCAAGTAAGAGTCCTTTTCTATTAAAAAAGCTTTATATCTACTTTGAAATAAATGACCAACGGTTTTGTATTTTATATTAAACCACTGAGCATAAGTGCCATTTATATCACGCATTGCTTTTGATAAATTAGCATCCGGAGTTTCTATAAGAAGATGATAATGATTGTCCATCAGACAATAAGCGTGGCATACGAGATTGTGAAGTTCCACAACTTCTTTTATATGTTTTAAAAATTGAGAACGATCAGAATTATCTTTGTATATATTCTGTTTAGCATTGCCGCGAGAAATTACATGATAGAGTGCGTGAGGGTATTCTACTCGTAGTGGTCTAGACATAAGATGGGGTCAGGTCGTATGTTGTCATGTTTTGTTATTGCATTATATGACATAATACGACCTGACCCCAAATAGCCATATGCGCCCCCTTATTGAAGTTACCAAATTGCGAAAAACATACGGACGCCAAGTTGTTTTGGACGACGTGTCTTTTTTGGTTGCTGAAGGGCAGAAGGTTGGGCTTTTGGGGCGAAATGGGGCTGGTAAGTCTACTTTGTTGAAGATTTTAATGGGAGATGAAGAGGCAAATGGAGGTGAAGTTAGGTTTTTTCCTTGGACTCGATTGGGGGTTGTAAAGCAGCACGAGCCTTTTCCGGAGGGGTTGTCGGCGGAGGGGTTTTTGGAAAAGGTGAGTGGTAAGCCAGTGTGGGAAGTTGCGCGGCAGGCTTCGCGATTTGGAGTGACTCCGGAGATGCTTAAAAAAATGCCGCAGGAATTGTCGGGGGGTTATCAAATGCGCCTTAAGTTGATTGCTTTGTTTTTGGCCGAGCCTAATCTTTTATTGCTCGATGAACCTGTTAACTATTTGGACTTGCAGACTTTGATTTTGTTGGAGCGAGTTTTGAGGTCTTACAAAGGTGGAATGATTTTGGTGGCTCACGATCGAACTTTTTTGCAGAAGACTTGTACTTCTACATATTCTTTGGAAAAAGGAAGTCTAAAAACTTATGCTGGGGCAGTGGAAGAATATTTGGTGTATCGAGCCGAGCAGCAGGAGTTTTTGCGTCGTACCAATAAAAAATTGGCGCGTGAGATTTCTGATAACCAGGCTTTTGTTGATCGCTTTCGGGCTAAAGCCAGTCAGGCTACTCGTGCTCAAAGCAAAATGAAACACATCGACAAACTTCGCACTAAACTCTCAACACTCGATAGTGCTGAAACAAACGCACATATTGTTTTGCCAAGTGTGCAAGCACCAAAAGGCACAGCTGTTCGGCTAGAGGATTTATCTATTGGTTATGAAAATAAAGTTTTGGCCGATCATATTACTTTTGAAATTCAACGAGGTGAAAAAGTTTTGATTGCCGGAGAAAATAGTCGTGGTAAATCAACACTTCTTAAAACATTGGCCGGCAAAATTACGTCTCTTCATGGAACTGTAAAATGGTGGCACAGGGCTAGTATTGGCTACTTTGATCAACACACCGATCGAACTTTGGTGCCATCTGAAACCGTTTTGCAGTATTTAACTCGCATGGCCCCACCGGAAGCTTCGGGAGAGAAAATCCTAATGATGGCCGGTAACATGCTTTTTAAAAATGATGATTTAGAAAAAACTGCCAACGTTTTATCGGGTGGAGAAAGATCTCGGCTTTGTTTGGCTGGTGTTTTGCTTCGAAAACATAATGTTCTTTTGCTCGACGAGCCTACCAACCACTTAGATGTTGAAACGACAGACATTCTTTCTAAGGCCTTGAATGATTACGATGGAACGGTGATTTTGGTATCTCACGCCAGAAGTTTTGTAGAAGGAATTGTTGATCGAGTTTACGAGGTTCGAGGAGGTTCGGTAAAAATGTGTATGGGAAGTTACAGTGATTACGTTCACATTTTGGAAGATCAAATGGCCGAAGAATCTAGAGCTTCACTTGATGAAAAGCAATCAAATAGTGGAGACAATCGTAGTAGAGAAGAAAGAGCAGAAAATAAACAGATGATTCGTGAGCAAAAAAAAGTCATTGAAAACATCGAAAAGCAAATGAAAAAGCTTGATCGAGAAAAAAGTGAAATATTAGCATTCTTTTTTGAAAACCCACTCGATTACGACGTAGAAAAAACACGAGAACTCCAACAACTAACGGAAGAACTAACTTTGGCGGAAGAAAATTGGATAAAAGCCGAAGAGAGGTTAGAAAAACTAAAAGCCAAATAAAAAACACCCAGAGCAGATCGCTGTGGGTGTTTGAGTTCGAAAGATGGAACAGAGAACAGAGAACAGGAACTAATTCAGAACGAAGGTCATGACAATGCGGTCGTGTTTGTAGTCGACCACCATGGTCATAATGGGCTTCCAGGCCTCCCTCAGACGCATGAACTGACTCACGGCGTAGTCTGAGTTTGAGAGTCCCATTTCCTCGATCTTGTTGGTGTAAATACACCAGTAGAAGTCGGGATTTTCCCCGATATTCTTAAGGAACTCAGGCAAGGACCAGGTTTTGTCGGTCTCGGTTTCTCTGTCGAAACCGAACTTCTTTGTAAATTCGACAAGCTCTTCCGGAATCAGATCGGCGGCTCGGTGAGCGAGCTTGAGCCAAGCTTCTTCGATTTGAGACTTCAGAAACGTCGTGTCATCAACCGTGCTCTTCAGGGTCGCATTGAAGAGGGATGACTGTTCGACAGGCATGATATGCCTCCTTTTTGTTTGGGTTGTGGAAATCAACGTTTTGTCGGAACACGATTGAACTCCTCGGGCAGGTTCATACCCGGCCAGAGCTCACGATTCCGCAGCATTCTGACACAAATACCAACCGCCCTTGGAGGTAAGTGAAGCTTGTTTGCCAGGTCATTTTTGCTGAAATGGACAAGCCAACTATAGGTTGGGTGTTTGTTGTATCGCTTGAGATGATCAATCAAAAGCTTTTCGTCTTCTGACGAAGGCTTTACTGGGCTTTTTAGGGCAACGTATTGATCACTTGTCAACAATTCGGGGTCATTCAAAGTTGTTTGCATCAAAAAAAGCAGTCTGTCGAAGGCTTTTGGAGAGATTCGATCTTTCTCTTTGAGAAGCATTGAGATTTTGGCAACCATCAGACCGAAACGTTCGAGTTGGGGCTTGCTGATCATGGTAGAACCTTCGTTTTGTTTGGGTTGTGAAGGAACTTGAGGATTATATAAGCATTTTTCGGTTCTTTTGTCCATAACGTGTTTGTTTTTTGATCAAACCAAGCTTGTGTTTTATTGGACAAAGTTACATAATGAAGTCATATATTATTGATCACACAGTTTTATGATGCACGACGATTGCTGTAAGAAAGATGAAGAAATGACCGATGATTGCTGTAAAGAAGGCGAAGAAAAAGGCTCTTGTTGCAAAGATGGGGGAGAAAAAGGAGAATGTTGCAAAGATGGGGGAGAAATGAAAGATGATTGCTGTGGCGGTGGATGCTGCTAAGTGATTGGGAGAGTAAAAGCCGGCTCGAAAGAGTTGGTTTTTTTGTATAGACAGAAAAACCTTGACGTTGACTAAGGCCACATACATTCTGCACTACTCGGGCACCCCGAGAATATGCAAATAAGACGTGTTGGTTATGGAGTAAAAGGGTTTGGTAGAATCACTGATTGGGCTATAAGGTGGGCTTGTAT
>Ga0100380_10002341_pt1 | contig 20490 bp, 12 predicted proteins | sample CryGeymeta201504_FD_80417 | JGI IMG/M metagenome (GOLD analysis project Ga0100380, IMG submission 80417) | Groundwater microbial communities from Crystal Geyser aquifers in Utah, USA - Crystal Geyser metaG 2015-04 | ecosystem: Environmental > Aquatic > Deep subsurface > Groundwater | place... | reverse complement strand
TCCTATGGTTCCAGACCTTCCAAAAGAGGCAGAACAACCCTCAAGAGGAATTCCTATTGAGCAAGAAGCTAAAGAGGAAAAAGAAGAGTCCGGTTCGCTAAAATTATTGCGTGAAGAGCGTTTGAAACGAGAAATATTAGAGGGAAACCTAGAGGAGGCAATTGCCTATCCTTTGAATTTGGAAACAGAAAATCTTTCAAGTTTTCAGGTATTGGACTCTATCGCAGATCATAATCGCTTCATCTTTACTGGTGAAGATCACCGGGTAGAAAAATTCAATACGACCCTCGAAACGAAAATGATGCAATATCTCAATACCAAGGGATATCAGTATTATTTGATGGAAGCAGGATGGGTATCGGCATATATGGTAAATCGTTATATCCTTAGCGGTGACTCGGCGGCAGAGCAAATTTTAAGCACCTATTATTCGCATAATTTCTTCGAGATGTTTAAGGGGCTGAAGTTGACCAATGATAGTCTTGCCCCAGATAAAAAAATTACAGCCGTAGGTTTAGATATTGAACGCGATGCGCCACTTGCCCTGCGTACCTTGCTGTTAATGTTGCCGGATAAGCAGGCTCCAGATAGCTTGGAGATGTTTGTGGAAAGTTTGAAGATTCTGTCGGCCATCCATATAGAGCAAGCCTTGGAATACGCTAAAAATGCAGATAAAAGTGATGAACTCTATGATTTTGGAGGCTACTCATTTGAGTATGATATGGAGGATATGGAAGAAGACGATGCCCCAAAATTCTTCTACTTTAATATGATTGGGACCATCCGAGATTTAACTCAGCGTTTTCGTGGGCATGAAGCAGAATTCAAAGATTACCTCGGCGACGGCTTTGCTGATTTTGAAAGAGTCATCAAGGAAATGGAAAATTGGCTGGTATGGGTTGGCTACGAAAAAGCAGAGCTCCCGCAAAGCTGGGTATACCGCGAACAATACATGGAAGGAAATTTCCGAGCCATGTTTAAGGATAAGCCTGAAGCAAAAGGATTCGGTCAGTTTGGACGTTGTCATATTACACGCGTAACCAAAGTCGGCGATTGTGGTTTTGCCTTTTTCTCTTCTCTTAATAAACGTATCATCACCAAAATGCCGGAACTGGAGAATCAGTTAAGTTCAATAGGGATTTTTTATGGTGGCCTCGACGGACAAAATAAAAATGGAGATAATGGCAATATTAATGACCTTATTCGCTTAACGGATAAGGGGACTGCCAATCTATTTATGGACCTAAATGATTATGGCGACGAATTGCTTCAGACAAAATTTTCTGCAGTAATTGTTGTGAAAAGCAATCGATATAAAGAAGACCAGACCAAACGAAGGGAAGATAATATCGACTGGCAAGGAGAGGATAATGTTTCTTTTTCTTTTGATTTCAATTTCATTCAACGCTCCATCGATTTTGGCTCCTTTAATGAGTTTAGTAAGTTCAATACCAATAAGCAAGAACTCCTTAATAGCTATGAATTCGGAATGACGGTTACGGTAAATCGAATCGTGGCAAATATTGCAATAGGCTATATTCCTAAAATACAAAATAGTCCACGGTTTGATTCAATAAGCCAAACGGTTGGCGGATACAATTTCCGCTATACTTATGGAAAGGATTTACTTCGTTCAAAAGTCTTCGAACTCACACCCGAATTAGGAATAGGGTTTATGCGACTCAAGTATACTGAGGAGCGAACGAATGTAGAAAACTCACTCTTTGGTACACCGAATTATTCAGAATTTTATAATCCTGCCTTTCTTCTGGATGGACGAATTAATTTCGGTATGATCATAGGAATCATTGAAATTCGTGGCTTTGCTGGATATAGCTTCGACGTTTCCAAAGAAGCATGGAAGCAAGGAAAAAACTTGGTATTGGATGGACCGAAAACCTCCTTCTCCGGAGTATATTCAGGAGTAGGAATTAGCCTTCGATTCAACGAAACATTCTAAAGCTTTTTATGGATGATTCCGGTACTAGGTTGTGCCGTGGGCATAATGGTGAGGTCGTTGATGTTTACATGCTGAGGTCTGCTTAGAATAAAGCGGGCCGCCTCTGCAATGTCGGATGCCACAAGGTTCTCAAATCCATCATATACTTTTTTAGCCCGTTCCTTGTCTCCATCAAAACGAACAATAGAAAATTCGGTTTCAACAGCGCCGGGGTTGATAGCCGATACCTTGATCGGATACTTTGAAAGGTCGATACGCATGCTTCTATTGAGTGCGTCAACGGCATGTTTCGTCGCACAGTAAACGTTGCCCAAGGCATAAACTTCTTTGCCTGCTATGGATGAAATATTGATGATATGACCTGTTTTATGTTGGATCATCAGTGGAACTACTGTTCTCGACATATAAAGGAGTCCTTTCACATTGGTGTCGACCATGCGGTCCCAATTGTCCATGTCTCCCTCTTCAAAGGAAGATAATCCAGCAGCAAGTCCGGCATTATTTACCAAGACATCGATTTTTTGCCAAGCTTCAGGTAGGGAAGCAATCGCATCCAGAACTTCTTGTCGGTTTCGAACATCAAAATTTAAAATATGGGTAGGCACAGATAAGGTGCTAGCAAGCATTTCAAGGCGGTCTTTACGACGCCCGGTAAGGATTAATTGGTAGTTTTCTTCAGCGAGCATTTTGGCAATTGCTTCACCGATTCCAGCGGTGGCACCAGTAACAAGGGCTATTTTAGTCATATTGATGATTTTCTTGCATTGCGAAAATAAAAAATCAAATTTGTGTAGAACCAAAGAATCGGATAAATATGCCTTTTGAAGTAACCATTCTTGGCTGCAGTTCGGCCACACCAACCGTTGATCGTCATCCTAGTGCGCAGATTTTGAATATTCGCGATACATTGATGCTCATTGATTGTGGTGAGGCCACCCAGAATCAGATGCTTCATTACCGCATTCCCCATTCTCGCCTTTCGAGCATCTTTATCTCTCATTTGCATGGAGATCATTATTTAGGCTTAAACGGGTTATTAGCCACCATCAATTTTCAAGGCCGAAGTTTACCCTTGGATATTTATGGCCCAGAGCCGCTGGAACAAATGATGCTCGATCATTTTCGCTTCTCGGGTACTCAGTTGAAATTTCCACTTCGTTTTCACGTTACACAAGTAGAGAAGCGCGAAAAGATTTTAGAAACCGACCATTTGGAGGTTTTTAGTTTTCCGCTGCAGCATCGGATTGATTGCACTGGTTTTTTATTTCGTGAAAAAATAGGGTTAAGGCATATCAATGTTGAAGCCTGTGAAGCGCTGAATATTCCTTTTGTGCATTATCATGACTTGAAGGAAGGGCAGGATTATAAAGATGAATCCGGACAAATTCACATGAATCATCTACTTACTTTTCCTCCTTCAGAAATTCGGAGTTATGCCTATGTGTCTGATACCCGCTTTTTCCCTCAGTTAGCGGAGGAGATTTCCAAGGCTGATATGCTGTATCATGAGTCCACATTTCTTCATGAACTCAAAGAGCGTGCAGAGGCCACCTTTCATACCACCGCCTTGGATGCAGCGCGAATGGCGAAGATGGCAGGAGTGAAAAAATTAATATTGGGGCATTTTTCTGCCCGCTATCGGGATTTGACTCCTTTACTGAATGAGGCGCAAACGCTCTTCGAAAATAGTCATTTGGCTATCGAAGGAAGTCGCTTTAGTGTGGATTAGTTGAAATCCTTTCGCTTGGCGAAGCGCTTGGAACCTTATTTTTGTAGAAGATGGCCAAAGGCAATACCCTTAGAAACCGACAAAACGACGATTTTATTCCTGAATCGAAAAAGGAAGATAAAGACCTAATCGCGCGTTCGAAATGGAGTGATATACTACTCCTGCGCGATGAACGTGCACGCAAGATTGCAGGACTACTGCTCTCATTTTATGCGCTTTTTCTGCTCGTTTCCTTCGTTTCTTACCTTTTTGCATGGAAGGCCGATCAGAATATTGTTGCTGGATTTTCCTGGTCGAACTATGTGTCCATCAATCCTGATATCGCAAAAAATTGGCTTGGACCTCTCGGTGCACGTTCCGCCCATTTTTATATGCATAATTCTTTCGGGTTATCAGCCTTCGCCTTTGTTTTAATTTTTGGGGTGATAGGAATCCGGTTGCTTATCAATGTTCAGCTCTTGCCGCTTGGTAAAATGTTGCGGTATTCCTTTTTTACCGGGATTTGGTTTTCACTCGCCTTGGGCTTTTTGTTTTCCGGCTCAATGGGGTTTTTAGGCGGTACATTTGGCTACCAAGGTGTTCGCTACTTAAATGGATTGATTGGTTCAGCTGGAGCGGGCATGTTTCTCATTCTCTACCTGTTAATTTTTTTAGTTGGCGTTTTTAATGTCAGCTTCTTCAGTCAAAAATGGTTGACGCTATTCAATCGAAAAGGTGTTGACTCGGTGGCAGAAACGGAAGAGGAAAGCGAAGCGGAGGAAGCTGTAGAGGGTGTTTCTGAAGAAGAGAAAGTTGAGTCGGAGGAAGAATATGATATTGCTGCACTTCATGTTTCAGAAATTCAGGAGGAAGAAATTCAGGAAGAGGAGGTGAACGATGGCATCAGTCTAAAAACGGTAGCTCTGCCAGGAGAAGAAGCCGATCCAACGGCGACTGCTCCTGCATCTGATAAGGAGGTTAGTGAGGAAACAGAGGTCACGGAATTTGCATTTACGGTGGATAAATCTGTAAGCAAGAAGAAAGATCCAGAGCCGGTAGATTTGACCTTGGAGATTGAAGAAGTAGCGGAAGAAGAAGTGCTTGAAGAAGTTGGAAACTCTGTAGATGATAAGGCGCATTATGGTGTGGATACGGAATTTGATCCACGTTTGGAACTGAGTACGTATCAGTTTCCTACACTCGATTTACTCAAAGACTACGGCGTGTCAAAAACTGAAATTGATACGGCTGAGCTTGAAAATAATAAGAACCTTATTGTAGAGACCCTCAAGAACTACAATATTGCCATTGCACAAATTAAGGCAGCAGTTGGTCCGACAGTTACACTGTACGAGATCGTTCCTGAAGCTGGCGTTCGAATATCAAAGATTAAGAACTTGGAGGATGATATTGCCCTGAGCTTAGCAGCCTTAGGTATTCGTATCATTGCTCCTATTCCCGGGAAGGGTACGATTGGTATTGAGGTGCCAAATACGAAACCAGAAATGGTTCCGATGCGCGGTGTTATAGCGAGTAGCAAATTTCAAAATACGGAATTTGCCCTACCCGTAATTTTGGGGAAAACCATTTCGAATGAAATTTATATTGCAGACCTAGCGAAGATGCCCCATTTGCTTATGGCCGGAGCTACTGGTCAGGGTAAGTCGGTGGGTATTAATGCCCTCTTGGTTTCACTACTCTATAAAAAGCATCCGGCCGAAGTGAAGTTTGTGCTGGTAGACCCCAAAAAGGTAGAGCTGAATATCTATAAAACAATTGAACGGCATTTTTTGGCCAAACTGCCCGGAGATGGTGAGGCAATCATTACTGATACCAAGTTGGTAACAAGCACTTTAAACTCCTTATGTGTGGAGATGGATAAGCGTTATGACCTATTGAAGGATGCAGGAGTTCGTAATATTATTGAGTACAATGCGAAATTCTTGAAGCGCAAATTACTGCCTACTGAAGGACATCATTTTATGCCCTATATCGTAGTCGTTATCGACGAGTTGGCCGATTTGATGATGACCGCTGGCAAAGAGGTGGAATACCCAATAGGACGACTAGCCCAGTTGGCCCGTGCCATTGGAATTCACTTAATTCTCGCCACACAACGACCCTCTGTGAATGTAATTACAGGTACCATCAAAGCCAATTTCCCAGGACGAATAGCCTTTCGTGTTACCTCCAAAATTGATAGCCGTACCATCCTCGATGGCAATGGGGCAGATCAACTGATTGGTAAGGGAGATTTACTTTATAGCAATGGAAATGAAATGCTTCGCTTGCAATGTCCATTTGTAGATACACCGGAAGTTGAAGAGATTACCAACTTTATTGGCAATCAGCGTGGCTATGGTAGTGCGTTTATATTGCCAGAGATAGCCGATGCCGATAGCGAAAGCGGTCATGAAGGTTTTGATGCAAGTGATAGAGATGCGCTCTTCGAAGATGCGGCGCGGATTGTAGTGCAAACACAGCAAGGCTCTACCTCTATGTTGCAAAGAAGACTTAAATTGGGCTATAATCGTGCTGGTCGACTTATAGATCAATTAGAAAGTGCTGGGATTGTTGGTTCATTCGAAGGAAGTAAAGCGCGTGAGGTTCGCGTAAGAGACGAATTGGAGTTGGAACAACTTTTGAAAGATATAGACAATAAGTAAGATAAGCTGTAAACTCGCAAAAAATTTATTCATGCTAAAAACCATATTTACATCTGCGCTCATTTTGATTTCAATGGTCTCCATCGGACAAGATAATATTCGAAAGGCCACCAAGATTCTTAATCAAGTGAGCCGCAGTTATAAAAATGCAAAATCACTCAAGGCCAATTTTGAGATGCAAATCTTGGAGCCAGGTTCAAAAAAGCCAACGACTGAAAAAGGATCCCTTTACATTAAAGGAGATAATTTCAAAGTAGAAATGAGTACGGTTGACATTATCTGTGATGGTAGTACCCAATGGTATTATATGAAAGATGTGAACGAGGTTCAAATCACTACCTACGATGCGAAGACCCAAGAAATATCTCCCAATAATATTTTTACCATGTACGACAAAGGTTTTAAATCGATATGGGTGGAAGAGAAAAATGTAAAGGGAAGAATGCTTGATGTGCTTGAATTGGTGCCAAAAGCGAACCAAGAACGTAAAGAATATACTAAGGTTAAATTAACCATTGACCGTGTTGCTAAAGAAATTGTGCAGTCGGAGATTTTTTTCCGTTCTGGACGGAATATGAAATATTTTGTGACACAACAAATTCGCAATATCAACCTTGCTTCTAATTTCTTTTCTTTCGATCCGACCAAAAAACCGGGTATTGTAGTGGTAGATTTGAGATAAATTTTGGAAAAATTCCCTATTTGGGAATTGTTAAGTGTATTTAGACCGAGAATCTCTCGGTCTTTTTTTTTTGCATAAGTCCCGTTATTGCTATTAATTCCGTAAATTTCGCATTGTATTTTGAGTCGTTAGTCCGATAAAAACTACTTGGCTCAAGAATTGGACGGCATTGTGAAAATGAAAAAACTACTTTTACTCATCTTTATTTTAGGGGCTTCCTATTCAGGAACCCTTGCTCAGAACCTCAATGTTGGGGGAGTGGTGAATAAATATACCAAAGTAAAGGATATCATAACCAACTGTCGAATTCGTGTAGACGACCCACAGAAATATGCTGTTGGGGAGCAGGTGGTGATCATGCAAATGAAAGGCGCCGACTTGGTGACGCAGAATAATGCAACATTCGGGGATATTTCGGCCATTGGCGCTGCGGGTCTTTTCGAGTTTAATTATATCGATAGTATTTTTGGTGATACGATTGATTTAATCTATCAGTTAAAGAGTCCGGATTATAATGTCAACGCACGGTTGCAGATGATTTCTGTTCCGACTGCGGATGTGCTCAATATCGTTGGAACCGTGGTTGCTTCACCATGGGATGGAACCAAGGGCGGTGTTGTTATCTTGAATGCACGAGATAGTATCATATTAGCCTCTGATATTGATTTAAATGGTCAAGGTTTTCGAGGTGGTGTGCGATCTAGTGCTAACTTTACCTGCGCCAAAATGGATTATTCCTATGGAACTTTTGTCACACCCTACCATGGTGCCTATAAAGGGGAAAGTTTTGCTTTGATCGACGGAAACCATATAACAGGTCGAGGTGCTTGGGGAATTGGTGGTGGAGGTGGTAATAACCACAATACCGGCGGTGGCGGCGGAGGTAATATCTCAAGCGGCGGCCTAGGTGGTAAACAGTCGTTTGTGAATACAGCCAATCAAGGGTGTAATGACACCGTGACACATAATGGTGGAATTGGCGGAAAAGCATTTAATTATGCAAATTATAAAGATCGCGTATTTTTCGGAGGAGGCGGTGGCGGCGGCCATCAGAATGATCTTTCTTCAGCCGGTGGCGGAGAAGCAGGAAGCGGAGGAGCAGGTGGTGGAATCGTTATACTTGTAACCCCACGTATTAACTCATACAACCGAACGATTTTTGCCAATGGTGGGAACCAAGATTCAATTGCTGGCCGTGATGGCGGCGGTGGTGGTGGTGCAGGTGGGTCAATTCTCCTGTACACTCAATCTATTGGAGGGACCTTAAATATTCAAGCAAAAGGAGGAAAAGGTGCCGATAATAATTCACATAATAATCCTAGTTTTAATCTAGCAGCGACCCATGGAACTGGTGGCGGTGGCGGTGGTGGTTATATTGGTTATTCATCCAATACAGCCTTAGCGAATATTAGTGCGAACTTGGATGGAGGACTGAATGGTAAGATTCTAAATTCAGGATCGGCTAGTTATGATGGTCCTTATGGCGCAACAGCTGGAAGCAATGGAGGTTCTGTTTTTGGACTTGTATTGCCACGTGGAGGGAATTTCTGCAAACCAACCCTCATCAATGCTTTTCCTGATCAAAGTACGGTTACCAAAAATACACCCAAATCACTTCTGATTAAGGATAATGATTTAATCAATCGGAAAGTGCGTGTTTCCATTTGTAAACAGCCACAAAATGGAACGGCATTGGTCAATAATTTTGATTCCATCACGTATACGCCTACAACAAGTTTTGTAGGGAAAGATAGCTTGATGTATTGCATTTGTACCCTCTTGGAGCCACCAGCCTGTGATAGTGCTTGGGTAATTTTGAATATTACAGAAGTCCAAGTAAAGGCGATTGATGATGTGGCACTCACCTATTTTGAAACGGCCATTCAAATTCCTGTGCTGAATAACGATTCGCTCAATGTGCCTGTATCTGCAGCATTGTCTAATCCTCCCTTGTTTGGAACTGCTTTATGGAATGGTTCAAGCTTTACTTATACTCCCGCCGCGGGATTCATCGGAAATGATAGTTTTACATATACCATATGTTCTTCTACCAATCCTGTTGTTTGCGATACCGCAACCGTCGTGGTGGAAGTGAAAATTGGTGTAAAGCTCACGGATGATTTTGCCGATGTAGAAATGAATACAGGTTCATTTATTTATCCGAGAAGAAATGATATTGTGAATGTGCCTGCTGTGCTCAGCGTTTATGAGTTTCCAAAAAACGGCTCAGTTGTGATCCAAAATGGCGATAGTGTTTTCTATACTCCCAATGCCAATTTCTTTGGTTACGACACCATTAAATACCAGGTATGTGCCTTCAACCCGATTGCGGTCTGTGATTCGGCTGTGATTTATATTCGAGTGGTGCCCCAAGTTCGGGCTACCAATGATGCCTATAGCCTCTATATGAATCGAGCCATTCGAACGAGAGTATTAAGCAACGACACCGTGTTTGGTGGTTATTCGACAGCCTTATTACGCTTGCCAGCTAAGGGGTTGGCTGTAATGCAAGGCGATTCTATATTCTATCAATCAGGCATTTACTATAAGGGGAATGATACGCTGACATATATGGTTTGCTCGAACCTCATTCCAGGATACTGCGATACCGCAAGAGTTGTATATACCACAAGCAGCTCCATCTTTACCCAGGATGATATCGGAACCACCTTGGAAGATATTCCATTAACTATTTACGTCAAACAAAATGATACCGAGTTTGAACCAAGTGCACCGGTTGTTATGGTAAATCCAAAACATGGCACAACAGCCATCGTTGGTACAGACAGTATTCGTTATTTGCCAGGTCCTGATTATAACGGGGTGGATTCCTTCCGCTATGCCCTATGTACCATTCAGCAATTGAGCATTTGTGATACTTCTTGGGTTCGAATAAACATCATCGCGCAAAATGATGCGCCATTGGCCACCTTTGATACTGCAACAACCTATAAGAATAAAGCACGGCTAATAGATGTACTTCCGAATGATAGAGACCCAGATGGTGACCCACTAGAAATTTTCTTGGTCGATCAGCCGATTAACGGTTTCGTGAAGGTAGAAGGTTCTCAGTTTTCTTATACCCCAGCATCTAACTATATCGGAACAGACCGTTATCGTTATGCGGTTTGCGACAATGCCCAGCCAGCACTTTGTGATACCACAGATGTGTTCATAACAATTCTTGAAAGAACCGAGTTGGTCATCAGCCAGGGATTAACCCCAAATATGGATGGGATCAATGATTCTTGGGTAGTGGGCAATTTGGAACTAGCGAATGGAAATGAAGTATTGATTCTGAATCGCTGGGGAAGTGTTGTATGGAAAACGGAAAATTACCAGAGCGATTGGACCGGCGTGAATATGCACGGCGAACCATTGCCTGACGGAACCTATTTCTATGTAATTCGTATTCCTGAAGAAGGTCGTGTTTATAAAGGATTTATCATCATTACAAGACAATAGAATGAAAAAGTTACTCTTATTTGCATTTGGACTTCTTCTCCTATTGCCAGCAAAGGCTCAGCAAGACCCGATGTTTAGTCAGTATTTGTATAATATGCTGGCAATTAACCCGGCATACGCTGGAAGCAGAGGGCAGTTAAGCTCCGCTTTATTTTATCGTAACCAATGGACCGGTTTTGATGGAGCACCCGTTACAGTGAATGGCTCGGTCCATGCTCCTTTCAGACGTACCAATGGATCTTGGGGAATCAATATGTTTAACGATCGTATTGGAGTTCAAAGTCAAAACTCGATCAATATGAATTATGCCTACCGAATTATTGGAGCCAAAGGCACACTTTCAATGGGCCTTAGTGCAGGGGTATATCAGTTTAGTTATGATTATAATAAGCTTGGCGATGCATTCATTGACCCTCTTCTGCAGGGCAGTGAATCCTATAACCTTTTCAATGCTGGATTTGGTGCCTATTACCAAAGTTCACGCATGGCCATTGGTGTTTCTGTTCCCCATGTATTAAATGGCCAAGTTGTAGGTCAAGGGGCGTATAGGAAGGTAAACCCAAGCAACCATGTGTTTTTAACTGGCTCGTATCTTTTTGTTCTGGCAGATGATTATCGTTTTAAGCCATCGGCAATGGTAAAGTTGGTGCGAAATGCACCGGTGCAGATGGATTTGAATGCTACAATAATCTATAAAAATAAGCTGCATTTAGGCGTGTCATACCGTACCATCAATGAGGTCAGTATCATGTCGCAAATTCAAGTGAACAAGAATTGGTGGATTGGATATGCCTATGATATTCCTTTCGGGGTTGTATCTGACGTTTCTACCGGAAGTCATGAATTATTTATTGGCTTTGAAATATCTTTTGATAAATCTAAAATATTGAGTCCTCGCTATTTCTAGAATGAAAAATATACTCACTTTTCTTTTTGTAATGATGTCTTGTGTCGCTTTAGCACAAGACAAGCAGCTTGACAAAGGAAAAAAACTTTTTGAACAGCTAAAGTATGCTGAGGCAATTCCTTATTTGGAAAAATCATATAAAGAGAACAGTAATCCGAATGCTTTACATTATTTGGCTTATGCTTCTTTATATTCAAAAGATTATGCTTCGGCCACCTTGTATTTTCGTCAGTTGGCCTTTGATCGAAAGGCCGATCCTACCTACTATCTAGAATATGCGAAGCTGCTTAAGAACCAAGGCTTTTATGTAGAATCAAGACCTTGGCTCATTCAATATTTAAGAACCAATCCTGGAAATATGGAAGTTCGACAACTTCTACGGTCAGTTGACTTAACGCCTGAGCTGATGAATAATCCACTTGGCTTTGGGGTAAGTCCTTGGAAGTACAATACTTCGGCCATGGAGTTTTCGCCAGTTTTTTATCGGAATGGATATGTATTCGTATCGAATCGAGTTCAAGATATAGATGGTGCGGCGTATGGATGGGACAATATGCCATATCTAAAGATCATGTTTGCCAGTGATAGTACGAATCCTGATATTTTTAGTTATCGCTTGACAGGGAATTATCACTTCGGACCTGCCGCCATTACTCGGGAGAATAACCGCATTTACTTCACTCGTAATTATATGGAAAAAGGGCGTGTGGTTACCGATGAATTTGGAACGACACGTTTGATGATTCTTTATTCCGACAAGGTGAATGGAAAATGGTCGAAAGCACATCCTTTATTGTTCAACTCCAAAGAGTACTCAGTTGGCCATCCATGCCTAAATTCAGATGGAAGCATCCTCTATTTTAGCTCGGATATGCCAGGCGGACAAGGTGGAAGTGATATCTGGATGGTGCGCCAGGTTGGACCAGATGAATGGTCGCCACCAGAAAATATGGGGCCTAAGATTAACTCACCAGGAAATGAATTGTTTCCTTCTGTATTTGCCGATACACTCCTTAGCTTCTCTTCCGATTATCATCCTGGATTGGGCGGGTTAGATCTATTTTATTCCTCTTGGAATGGAAAAGATTGGTCCTCTCCAGTCAATATGGGATATCCCGTGAATAGTTTTAAGGATGATTTCGGGATGACTTTCGCTGCGGATGGCAATACAGGTTTTTTGTCCTCTAACAGAAATGGAGGAAAGGGGTCAGACGATATCTATGCCTTCAAAAAAATAAAGATTTGTGTTAGTATTAGCGTGATGGATAGTATGACGTATACTCTCCTTCCAAGAGCGGTGGTACGCATTTCCAATGGGTATCAATTTACCGAAGAACTTGTGGCAGGCGCAGATGGTAAAGTGAGTATTTGCCTTCCAGTTGACAATGATTTTAAAATTACCACGGAGAGAAAAGGTTACCTTCCTAAACGGTATCGGTTTTCTAGTAAAGGTCTTGTTACAGACAAGGATACTCAGCTCCTAGCAGAGTTAGTTGAAGGGGTTCTGTTGAATTTTTCGGGGCTGGTGCGAAATGACGAAACAAATGAGTTATTGGAGGATGCCCTTGTAAAGATTACAGGTCCTTCTGATTTTCATGAAATTACATCAACGAATAATGCTGGATACTTTGACTTGGCTATAGATCCTCGGGTGCCATACGAAGTCACCGTTTCTAAAGATGGTTTTCTGGTGCATAAGGAAAAATTCACTATGCCTGACTCAAGTTCAATCAAAGTGATACGTCTCAGGCCAAGTGATATCAATCAAAAGCTTAAAATTCAGAATATCTACTATGATTTGAATAGTTCGGTTATTCGTTCGGATGCTAAGGTGGTCTTGGATACCTTGATAAAAATCATGAAGGACAATCCTTATCTTCAAATTGAAATGGGTTCTCATACCGATTCAAGGGCGAGTGGTGATTATAATCAAAAGCTCTCATTGGAACGCGCTAAGGCGGTTATTGCCTACTTGCAAGCGCGTGGAATTGATCCATACCGTATCGACTACCACTATTATGGGGAGACCCAGTTATTGGTGCCTTGTCCCGATGGGGTTGACTGTGGTGAAGAACAGCACCAGATGAATAGAAGGACAGAATTCAAAATTCTTGCCTATTGATTCTAAGCGATAACTGAGCAAGAGGTCATTTGGCTCGTCTCGGTGCTATTTTCAAGAAGCATTAATGATTAACGAAGCTGCTTGCTGCTAGGCTCGCTGTGTTTTGTGCTTGGTTCTGCTGCAAAGAGGTTCCAATCTGTTCCGTCGTCAGACTGAAATATTTGTCCATCTTCTTCAAGGTAATAATGGCCATTGGATCCTTGCCACACAAAGTGGTTGCGGTTAATCCAAATGCCGTCATTACTTAAAAAATAGAGTTTGCCATTTTCAACCTTATAACGCGTGTTGAGGCTGTCTAGTTCTGTGTCGGTGCCTTGAGGAGCAATTATATTCTTCTGCTCAAGAGAGATTTGAGTTCCTATGAGGACGAGGAAAACACTTCCGAGGTAGAGGATATTCTTCATTGGTATGGTTCTGTAGGCTAGAGCGCCTCTTACAATATTACATCAATTTATTGAAATAACAAGTACTTTCTAGCTTCAGAAAGCAAGCCAATGGGCCACTGACCGAATAGCGCGTTGAATGGTATATTCGGCCTTATATAGTGCCGAAAACAACCATTTTTTCTAATGTGGGAGATTTTGCCCCACCTTTCTTTTCTATGGTGATAGCAAATGCTTGAGCGCTGCTAATATTGCTGAGTTTATATGCGCCTCCATCTTTGAAATCACTAGGAACAAGTCCTGCATCTTTGGGTACCCCATTATCGAGCGCCCAGAGTTGGTATTGTTCATCTTCTCCTAGTGCCGGAAGTTCGTTGGTAACCAGATAGAGGTCGCCACGTGCATCGTCCCAGAAGATGAGTGCTTCCAATTCAGGATAAGCTTCCGTACCCACCAGTGAGGCAGCCTTGAGGTTTTTATCGCTTAAGAATGCATATTGCTGCTGCATCACTTCGTAATTTGTTTTGATGATACCGTTTTCATCGCTCAATAACATATTGTTGTTTCTGAGCAAAGCGGCTTCTTCTTCAGCCAAATTCATACGTTGGTAGAATGAGTAATTCAAGCCAACACTTGCCATAAATAAAACGATTGATGCTGCGGCAAGCCATTGCCATTTATTTGATCCAATTTTTTGCACCGAATCTTCTGCATTGTTCTTTGTCTTTGAAGGCTTTGCTGCTGTTTCAGCATGCATGTTATCTTCTTTTGTGGCCGCATTTTCTAAAGTATCGATTTGCTCCATTATTTTCCCTTTCAAAAAACTTGGTGGCTCAACGCTTTGTTCAACGGCTAAATGGTCGAGGGCTTCGCAGACCTCTTCGTACTCCTTACGCACTTGGGAATCGCTGCGTAAGGCTTCCTCTACTCGCGACGCTTCTTGTTCGGAGCAGAGTCCCAGAGCATAAAGCTCAAGGATTCCAGATTGTATGAGGTCCTTGCTACTCAACTTTCAATAATTTTCTAAGTTCCAAAATACTACTTCGAATGCGGGTTTTGACTGTGCCTAACGGGATCTTAAGCTCTTTGGCTGCCTCCTCATGCGTGTACCCGCCGAAATAGATTAATTCTAAAAGTAATTTTTGTTCAGGTCGTAGCGTATTGATTACGCTTTTCAGCCCAATCGCATCAACTTTCATCTCGGTACTTCCTCCAAGTTCTCCTTCATTTACGGAATCATCAAGGCTTTGGTTTTCTTGCTGATTCTTATAAGTCTTACTTCGAATCTCATCGATGGTCCGATTGCGGGCAATATTGATGATCCAGGTAGATATTCGCGCCTTGGATTCATCGTACTTTTCAATGTTCGTCCATATGCGGAGAAACACATCCTGCACAATCTCTTGCGCCAACGCTTCATTGCGAATCATTTTCAGTACGACCCCATATACCATACCGGCATAGGCGTCATACAATCGCTCTAAGGCTTGGCGGTCTCCCGATCGAATTTGCTCTACCAGCGATACACTGGTGTTTAGATTGCTCAAATTTTACACGTTTACAGATGAATTCATAATAGCTTCAATCTCCTCCGTCTCAATTGGCATATTGATTTCATCCATCATATCAATTGGCCCATTGTTAGAGAGTAAGATATCATTCTCAATTCGAATTCCAATAGATTCTTCTTGGATATAGATGCCTGGTTCACAAGTAAATACCATTCCGGCCTTCATGGGTTCGTAACGCATACCTACATCGTGCACGTCAATTCCCATAAAGTGGGAGGTTCCATGCATGAAATATTTCTTGTAAGCTGGCCAGTTTGGATCTTGATTGCGGATATCGTCCATTGTTAAGAGACCTAAATCTACCAATTCCTTCTCCATAATCTGGCCCACTACTTTATGGTACTCCATTAGATAAGTACCGGGAACCAATAATTGTTTGGCCGCACGCATAACACGCAGCACGGCATCATATACTTGTTTTTGTCTTTTTGTGAATCTTCCGTTTACAGGAAAGGCGCGGGTCATATCTGAAGCATAGTTGGCATAATCCACCCCACAATCAACCATGAGCAGGTCACCGTCTTTGCACTCGCGGTTGTTTTCTATATAATGCAATACACAAGCACTGCCGCCACTCGCCACAATTGGATGGAAAGAATGGCCGTTTGCTCGATTACTCATGTATTCATGAATCAATTCTGCCTCAACCTGATATTCCATCACTCCAGGCTTCACAAAACGCATAATACGCTCAAACCCTTTTTTAGAGATAGAGATGGCCTTGCGAATTTGCTGCAACTCAATTTCCGCCTTGATAGAACGTAAGCGCTGTAAAATTGGTGCAGCTCGTTCATAGTTATGTAAAGGATATTCTGACTTCAGTTCTTTTGCGAAATCCAAATCTTTATACGGTGCCTTATACGCAAAGCGATCGTTTTCATTGAGGTTTAAATAAATGTTTTCCGCCATATTGATGAGCGGGCGAAGTTTGGATTTGAACTCATTGTTCCAATAGATATTTGCTACACCTGAGGTTTCAGTCGCTTCCGGCATGGTGTATTTATGTCCTTCCCAAACGGCAATATGTTCATTGGTTTGCGTCAGGAAAAGTGCTTCGCGAAATTCAGGTATCGGACAATCAGGGAACAAGAGCAAAATACTGTCTTCTTGATCTATCCCCGAAAGCCAGAATATGTCTGAATTCTGTTTGAATTTATGGGTCGCATCACCGTTCCACATGTACTCGTAATTGGAGTTAAAGATGGCTATGCTTCCTGGTTTCATCTGAGAAACAAATTTATTCCGGTTCTCAATGAACAGTTGGGCGTCTATTTTCTCGTATTTCATCGCCGTGAAATTAAGGAAAAGAATGTTAAGGTAGAGGGTGAGAAAAAGGTTAAGTAGGCATAATGCCCTAACCCGTGCCCCCCTAACCCAGAACCGGTTCAACTATCATGGCCACCAAAAAATCGAGAAACGTTAATCGAACCAATCCCCCAAAATACCCATATCTAGTGACGCGACTTATTCGCAATTGGCTTAGTTTCGAGTATGAGAAAAGCGTTTTTCCTCTTAGTGGGTGTTTTCTTCTTCGTGGCTGATAGTCAGGCACAGACGGAGGAGGACTTTGAGCGGGTCAATAATGAAGCCTTCGAAGCCTTCGATTTCTATAATTACCGCACTGCCATTGATAAAGAGCAGCTGCTGATTAAATGGCTGAAAAAGCCCAAGTTGAAAAATGACACCAATGAGGTTATTGTGTACCTGAACCTCGGGGGCTTTTATCAATCCTACCAAGATTATGATTCGGCGCATACTTGCTTGGAGATGTCAAGGAAATTATGTGAACGCTATTTCGGAAAGGAAAATGAATACTATATCCATATCGTGCTTCAATTAGGTGGTTTTTATGAAGCCATAGAAATGCTTCCAGAAGCAGAAGCGATTAATGATGATGCGATCAGTCAAATTGCGAAAGGGGCCACCCAAGATGACTGGCTAATTGGGTCTATCTATTCCAATCAGGCCATTGTTAAAAAGAAATTATTCAAGCTTAAGGAAGGAATTTCTTTGGTGGAGAAATCAGAACGGCTTACGGAAAGAAGCTCGGGAAGAAAAAGTCTCGATTTTGCTAATCTTCTTAATACAAAGGCTCTCTTGTACGGTTACATGGGGGAGTACAAAATGGAGGAAAAACTTCTGCTCGAAGCCATGGATATCTGCAAAGACCTGAAAGCGACGGAGAAAAGTCTTTACTCAACCTTGTTGAACAATATGGCTACCCTTGTTTCTCAAAAAGGAGATTATCAGGCAGCCATTCGCTATTATGAAAGTTCCTACCGCATTAAGGCAGGAATCTATACCGAGAAAAGTATGGAATGTGCCTTGGTGCAATCGAATGAGGGAATCGTGCTGGCCGATGTGGGTCAGTATGAGAAGGGAATTAAAATGGTTTTGGAATCCCGAAGAATAGTGGAGGATCTTCTGGGCAAGTTTCATCCAGAATGGTTTGATCGCTGCCTGAATTTAGGGGTTTTGTATGATAGGGCGGGGATGTATAAAGAAGCCAGTCAGCTCTATGATCAGGTGCTGGTGCAAGCCGAACGTGAGTTGGGTCCCACCTCGGGGGTATATTTGAGTATCTTAAATAATGCTGCGGAATATTCTACGCGGCGCAATGAATATGATAAGTCCAGCAACTACTATGGCATCCTCATGAAGAACCTGGATGTGATGAGCGAAAATTACCAGCTCACCATTCAAGGGAATTATGCCAACTTCCTAAATCTTACCGGAAGATGGAAGCAAGCGGAGCCAATCTATAAAAAGGTTTTGGATAGCTGGGGAGAATTGGTCAGCACTAGTTCACAAGAGTACCTGCTCGCCAAGCATAATTTTGCGGTCTTCTATATCGATATCGATCAATTCACAGAAGCAAAGAATTTATTACTGGAAACCCAAGAAACGCTGCAAAAGGTAGCCGGACCAAAAACCCCATTGATGCTCACCCTTCAAGAGCATCTGGGATTCATCTATACGGAAGAAAAAGACTACCAAAAAGCGCTAGTCACGTATCAAAACCTCTATGAAATCCGCAAAGATGAATATGGGGCGGAGTCGATTGATAATGCCGATTTGCTTGGTAAGATTGCCATGTGTTATACCAACTTGAGTCAGCCTGAAAAAGGACAAGACTATATGGAACAGGCCTATTCCATGAAGGTGAAGCTGCTTGGTAAAGACGATCCAAGTCTGAGTTATGAAACTTCCATTCTGGCCACCAACTATACCTATTCAGGCGATTATAAAAAAGGGGTGACCTATTACCAGGAAGCCAAACGTCTTATCGCTCAACAATTTGCTACCTATTTCCGTTTCATGACGGAGCAAGAGAAATTGGACTTCCTCGGAGTAAAAATGGGCGAGTTAAAGCAACTTCAAGCCATTGCAGTGGAGAATGTACATCATTATGCCGGCTATGCCGATTTGGCCATGGAAGTAGAGCTGATGATGAAAGGAATGGTGTTGGAGTCGGGCAATCAGATTAAGAAGGAAGTCAAGAAAAAGAATGACCCAGCCTTGGATAAACTGTTTGCAGAATGGCAAGATTTGCGCTCCCAATTGGCAGTCGAATTGGTAAAACCCTTGGTGAATCGAAGGGCCGATTTTCAAGAATTAGAGCAAAGTGCCATCAATAAAGAACGTGAATTGCTCAAGGCCTTGCAACTAGAAGAATCTGTGGTTTCGATGGAGTGGAAGCAGGTGCAAAAAGAACTGAAGCCGGGTGAGGTTTTGCTTGAGTTCATTTCTTATAAAAGTTTCATGCAAGAGGAGCCAATGATGGCAGCCTTAGTAGTCGGGCCTGGCATGAGTCACCCAGAAGTTGTGGTTTTGTACAAAGAAGCCACATTGGGACAATATCTCGCCAGCCAGAAAAAGACTTCTGATCAAGGGATGGTAAGCACGCTGTATGGAGAAAAAAGAGGAGTATCGGATATGGATGATGACTTCATTCCTGCAGTTGGCGATGATTCCTTGTATCACTTTATCTGGCAACCTCTTGAGAAGCTTGTGAAAAATGCTAAAACGGTCTATTATTCTCCAAGTGGTTCCATCCATAAAATAGCCCTATCCGCCTTGCGCGATACTTCCGGGACCTACCTCTCCCAGCGCTTTTCCCTAAAAACATTAAGTAGTGGCAGGAAACTCAGAGACCAACAAAAGCTTCCTAAATTCAATAGCATCTTCTTAGTAGGAGGGGTGAATTATGATAAAATGAATGGCGGCAAAGAGGTTCCGTCTAATCAAGCCCCTACTTTTGTCATGCGTGGAGGAAACTCAGCCAGACCTTGGGCTTACCTTCCAGGTACAAAGGATGAAGTGACCCAAATTGCCGAATTGGTGAAAAAGGAAAGCTGGGGCGTAAAACTTGAAACTGATCAAATGGCTTTTGAGGAAGATGTTAAGTCGACCATGCAAAATGGCTCAAGCATCATCCATATTAGCACCCATGGTTATTTCTTTCCCTACACGACCAAAGCACCAAGCGAAAGACCATCCATGTACCAGGTGGCTGATAATCCTTTGCTTCGTTCAGGACTCATCCTTTCTGGCGCCAATGCCTCTTGGACCGGAGAAGATATTCCCGAAGGAAGAGATGATGGTGTGTTAACCGCCTATGAAGTCTCCACCCTTGATCTTTCAGGAACTGGTTTGGCGGTACTGTCGGCTTGTCAGACCGGTCTTGGCGATATCGAAGGCAGTGAAGGTGTTTTCGGATTACAAAGAGCCTTTAAACAAGCAGGAGTAGAGTATGTGATGATGTCGCTCTGGCAAGTGCCCGATAAAGAAACCGTTGAGTTTATGGGCTTGTTCTACTCGAAATTAGCCACCGGAATGAAGGTGGAAGACGCCTTCAATTCCGCTCAAGCGATTATGCGCGATAAGTATGATCCATACTACTGGGCGGCGTTTGTTCTTGTTCGTTAATCGAGACGCAGCTTTTTCTCAGCCATTTTTGACGCGGAGGCGGGGAGGCGCAATACAGTTGCTGTCGCTAGAATAAAAGGCGCAATTTGTTCGTCGG
>Ga0100380_10002337_pt1 | contig 20505 bp, 11 predicted proteins | sample CryGeymeta201504_FD_80417 | JGI IMG/M metagenome (GOLD analysis project Ga0100380, IMG submission 80417) | Groundwater microbial communities from Crystal Geyser aquifers in Utah, USA - Crystal Geyser metaG 2015-04 | ecosystem: Environmental > Aquatic > Deep subsurface > Groundwater | place... | reverse complement strand
GAAATTTGTTGAGGATAAGTATGTTGAATTATTTTCGAAACTACTTCAATTAATATTATAAACGAATAATGAACCCAAGCCAATTGATAGAGAATAGATCAGCTCAACTTATTTTTAGGGATTGCCTGAAACTAGCAGCTCGCATGATGGATGATCCCATCAAAGTAAATGCCGTGCGTCGACTGCTGAGACAGGAGTTCGAGAAGAACAAAAATGTGCTGAACCCATAGTAAATTCGAGCTCTGAAGATGAAGTAAGGATGAAGCTAAGTAGTGCCGTTCGAGGAATCTCGAACTACATCATTTATACGGTCAAATAGAAGTACGTGAAACCTCGGGATGATGTGAACATTTTGGAGCAGGAGGAGCCAGGAGTCGACTATGAGCTCAAAAACTGAGATGATACCATAAATTAACTCAATGATAGCAAAATCCAATATTTAGTTAGTTATAATGAAGAGCGACCCTTCCCTTGATGGGGGATATGTCTAGGTCTACCAAAGAGAGTTCAGAATGTTGGTCAAATCAGACTCACTAGCTTTGGAAGATAAAGTTATGGCCCGAATATTTAGAGGCTCCCAAGGTTACAAAATTTAACTTACAAGCTAGATGAACACCTCCTTCATGTATATATGCTACATGGAGAGAAAAGAACTAGTCAAATTGTTGGAGTAGACCTAGGAAGAGACCTTATGGTTCCGGGACATTTTTTCGGGGCATCACAGTTACTAACTCTTCATTAAAACAGCAAAATAGGCAGCTTTGAGAGTATCAGACTAGTAAAAGTACAAACATTACGACTTGGTGACCTTAACCCTTTACTTGGCAACATAAGAATAGTTGAGAAAAAGTGTGATGTTCAGGTACGAAAGAATGCGGATCCGTTAGAAGATGCTTGAGGGTTATCTTGACAATATATGCGGTGTGATCAAGACCAAAAACCCTTCCTTACTACTGCAGTTGAGCAAGATAAAGAAAAACGTGTTTAAGTGATAATTGTGATATATTGGTCAGATGATGGAGTACCGGGAGAAGGATTAAAGTGCGTCAATAAAGAAATATCATGACCGAGCATCATCTTAGCGCTTGTGAAGGATGGCCTCTCTCATGCGATTAATGTCTTTCTTACCCTTGTACTCTCCTTGCTTGAGGTTGACATTGGAAACTACCTTTCTCCAGCCCGCCTCCTCGTTGATCTTTTTGTACTCTTCTCTGAGCCGCTCTTCCTTTTGAGTATTTTCCTCGGCTCTTTCTCTTTTTTCCTTATCTTTTCGGTCCTGGAACTATTCCAGCTGTCTTCTGCCCTCTTCCCTGCGAGCATTCTTTTATTCATACTCCTTTTACTGACTAGATCTAAAGTTACGCTTTTTTATCTGAGCTGAGTTTGGATTCGTTCCTCTTCTTCACGGATACGTTTAGTCATCTAATCCTCTTCGAAATCATTGAACTCATTGTCTCCACCCTAGGGAATGTAGTTTGCACTTCCCTAGTTGTTGGAAGGGTATGAGCCAAAATCAAGACCAGAAGCTTCGTTGTTTTCTGCCTTAAAATCGAGCTACGATTGGTGGGTGGCACGGGGCTGGATTACTCATCACTTTCGTTGTCTTCGGATTGGCGAGGAGGTGCATAGGTGGGGGATTTCATGTTATCGAGCTAGTTCGAGGTGAAGAGATCTTCGTCCATGACTGATGGCTTGCGATATTAATATCTAATTTAAATCAAAACAACAAAAAGACCAAACCATCAGTCCCTTATTAACAGGCGTGATAATATACACCTCTTCAAGACATCTTGAAAGAGTCAGTTATTATTTTATCAAACCCCTCAGAACAATTTTTCTGATCATTATTTAAAGCAATAGCATACGTTCATACTACAGTTACAGATCTCTTCAAAGAGAAAAAATTCTCCAAATCTGTTACGATGACTGGATAAGGGCGATATAGGTCATGCCACCCGATGATATAATGAGAGATGCACGCAGCCTTAATTTGTAATTAATAATCATTAAATGTAGCAATTGCAAAAGTTTGTGGAGCCACTTCGTTTCCAGCCCCTCGATAGAATGCCTCAGCTACGCATCCTTGAGGAAAAAACTAAGATCAAACCAAGTTATCTCTTCCTCATGCTCTTCTGCCTCCTGCTCTTACTCAGCCCCTTCCTAAAAACTCACGGCATCATGACAAGTATTGTGTGTTATCTCGTACCTGCCTACCTTTCTTTCCTGGCTCTTGAAAGCGTCGACAAGGAGGACGATATCAGATATTTGACATACTGGATTGTGTTCTCTTTGGCATAAGTTGGTACTCCTTTACTCAGACTATTTTTCAATAAGTTCACCTACATGACCTTCAGAATCATCGTGACCCTCGTCCTTTTGCATCCTCTTTCCCCCGCAGCCAGCCTCATTTATAACAAGGCAGTTAGACCATTCTTGTCGACTCATGAAGCCAGCATCGATCAAAAATTGGACGAACTTGGCAAGAAAGGCAAGCAGAAAATAGTCGAAGGCGTGAGAGAAGGGCTCAACAACATCAACTACGAACCTTGATTTGGCTTAGATATTATCATGGATATAGATTCAAATATTCAGGATCACTGTTCAGGTTTGTATTTGAAGTAATAGATAAGATTTGATTTGTAGTCTTTTCGGTGAGGGTTATTGTACACTCTGATCACAATGTTTTTGTGAGGAAGGTAGTCTATCTTGTTCCAGAGGTAGAGATGTCTGTGAGATTGGAACATCTAGCTAGGAGTTGTGTTGGTCATCACTCCGTATAGTAAAATTATTAAGTTTACCAGAAAGGCTAGAGTTGTGCCCACTGTTGCCCAGAAGTATAAAGCTACCCAGATTGATGTGACCTCAATTATCATCAGACTAGCAGTCCCGCATATTATGAGTAAAGTCATTAGGAGCAGGTAAGCAAAGTGGTTGTAGCCGTAAACAATTTATCTGTTGACTAGAGTGCTAAAGAAAGCAGTTGGTCTGGTTCTGCTATCTCTACCTGGGATGATAACTGAAAGAAAAGCAAAGATCACTAAGGTCACTATCAATAATATAGGACTGAATTGAGCCAGCAAATAGTGGAGTAAGAGGAGCACAGGCACCAAGCTCAACTTAGTTCCTTCTTCAAGAATACGGCTCACTACTGAACGATCCATATCTTTTATGATCTTTTGCATGTATGGACTCTCAGATTTATCCAAAAGCATGCTTTTAGGCCGAAAGCCTAGACTAGCTAACATTTACACGCTTTCATAGCACTTGTTGACAACTGCCATATCAATGGGGGTGTTTCCTTTTTCATCAAGTTAGTGAACATTGGCCCCTGCCTCATGAAATTTCTTGAGAACCTGAGGTAAATTGTTGTAAGCTGCCCAATGAATCAGGGCTTTCCTTTGAGGATCAACCTTTCCTGACCAGTTGGCGATGTTAGCTCCTTGAATGGCCCAAGTGTCTACTTTCCCATCATCAATTGCTCCCTTCTCTCTCAGCAAATCCACATACTATCTTCTGCAGTACATACCTGCAATATCAAGGGGAGTGTGTCCCAGGTTGGTGGCTCTGTTGAGGATAGGGTCGTCTTGCTTGAGTGTTGACAAATACAAAGGAAGGTATGGTGAATTATGAGAGCACATATGGGCCAGAGCAGAAGTTCCGGAAGTATCAATTTGGGAGTGCAACTTATCTTTGAGCAGCAAGAAGGGCACAAAGCGTCCATAAGCATTTTATTCCTAGAGATAGACATGTCTAACTCTATTTTCAAAACCTTGCTGTCCTTGGAAAGGATTAGCTTGATGTCCCCTGTTGCTGTTGATGTTAGACAGGCTGACCTAGTCGTTTTATTCCTCTCTGATCATGTTACAAAATGTTTGATTATAAAATCGTTTACAAATATAATAAAATGCAATAGGATAAGAACAGCTTGTTAACTGATGACGATTTATTCCAGTAAATTTTATCAGGACTTGACACTAAGCAGATTATCTTCGCAGCCCTCAGAAACTCTATGATTGCTCGAGGTGCCGAAACCGGGTTCTCAGGTGATGTTTGGCCCTTGTCCAGATACACAGGACAACATCAAAATATTGAATAAGCCACCGAGTATCAATACGGAATTCAGGGAATCTTGTAAAAAGATTCGCCCAGTCTTTTTGGTTCCTGGTCCGAGAGATATGTAGTACTAAAAGGAGAAAGATTTGTCTATAAGGAAACTACGTCGCCTGTTAGCCCCAATGCAGGAATTCTCAATTTCAATTTAGTCTCTTGCGATATAGCTGCTGAGATGAAGGACAACAAGATCGATAACTTCAGGTGAGGCAGTATTAACTCAGAATTTTCATCAAAAGTATCGGAAAAGAATTTGTGTTTCGAGGGTTAAAACAGCAAAAGACGAACGAGTGGTACCAAGCAGTATCAAAGGCCATTTTTAACTCATAAGGAAGTGGAAAAACTTTGTAATATTTGACCAAATATCCCAGATTTTGGAGAGTACTTTTACTGATAAGTAGAAAGATTATATTGGATAGCTCTAATTTAGGCGATCTGTCTAGCCAGGAGACATTTTATTGTTTAGAGGGAAAAAAGATACCTCTGTTCTGCAAAGAGCAGTCACCAGAGATTAATATGGTATTTTGTAGGATATTCAGATCACGTAGCTGCTGTTTTACTGAATCAAATGGGTGAACCGCTGATATTTTAAGCCAACGGAGGGTTGGGAGTGGGAATATGCCCATGGATGAAGTTTATGGAAAGAAAATGGTGGAATCAGTACGAAATGTATAAGTCATATTAAATTAGAATCGTCCATCGCAAGCTGAGAGTCAACCGAAATGATTAATTTGTCGACATAGTTGAGAAGTTTGTGGGAGCAACCATGGGCAAAAATTACGATTTTTCACTAACTGACTATATTTTTGAAAGATCTTCATCTGCAGACAAAGATCACAAAAGTTACTTCTGCAGTAGTCTAGTTGCCAAATTATACAAAAAGTTAGGTCTTCTACCTGAAAAAAAGACATGTAAATCCTATCTCCCCTCTTCATTTGCCAGCAAGGACAATCTGTGCCTAACTAGCCAGGGCCAATTTGGCTATGCTTTTCTTGAAAACGAAAAAATCATAGTTTTTGAAGGTGTTTGATTTTAGATTTTTTAGAATTAGTCAACTATAGTATGCTATTTAGATCAGCTGTGTAACTTAAGATGAGAAAGGAAGAGATGCTCATGTTGGCCTAAACTAGTTATGTATGTGCTGATTCCTTCTTCCTCATCAACGTGAATCGTGTTGTTATGGATCAGACCACGAATCTTGTATCTTGATCGGTGTTTCCGTATTTTAAGCTATTGTTCAGCAGTTTTGCTATCCTCCAGTTGAATGCTGATACTTACTTTTTAGTCCAAATAATGAGGACCTCCCAATATCAGCAACAAATTCCTGCTTTCAGTTTTGAAAATGCTCGGATATAGCCCAAAGTTGGCTTATAGTTAGGGGCTCACTGGAATAACAGACCATTCTTATGTCTAAATTGAGTATATCTCAGGAGGAGCAGAAATTTTAGAAATAGAAGGAATGTTCTGATCGTTTTCAATCAACTTCCTGACTCCTCCGAACTTCAGAATGTATTTGTTCTTATATGTAACAACAGAGTGCCTTGAACTGCGAATATTTAGCGAATGGATAAGGTAGATCTGAGAACTATAAGCTGGGACAAATTTTTAACATCGGGCCAGACAACCATCATTTTAGTTCTAGCCTCCAACAATGTAGATCTATCCTCCCAGTTCGCAAACACTGAAATGTCTTCGTTCTGTCTCCATAGACCTTACAGCAAAAAAACTGTCTTCAATTGACCTGTCCAGCTCCCATTTAACAATCTGCCTTGATGATTTTGAGCCTTCTCCGATGATATAAAAACAGTTGTTAGTTTTATAAAAGACAGAGTTTGGAATACCCTCCCACTTGTAGTCATATTTTTATGGGAAATTTATGAGAGTGGCAACATCTGGAAGTACTTGTTTCTCAATTTTTTGAGAATCTTTGCTCAAAGTGTAGAGTATGGTTTCCGATGCTTCATTTCTAAAAAGATGGAACATGTGGTGATCTGAGGATGCCTTTTGAGGATTGAAAGTAAATATTTTTTTTAGATTTTGCTAAAAAGTCACGATTAAGGTCAGAATTCGATTATTCTGAAGAGCTGATCTGAAATTTCTGGTTTTTTTGATGAATATTTCATTAAAGTAGCTGTCATAGTATTTGACTTCGTGCATAAGGTCCCTTGTGAAGAACTTGCTTAGAGATTTTTGCGGTCTTTCTTTGAGAGTTTTCAGCTAAGTTTTTAGAGTATGCTCGCTTTTCCTGATGATTTAATCGAGATCAGACAACTTCTATTTGACATTCTGTTAGTACATTTGATCGATTTCTTCCTTAAAAGCATTAATTTTCTCCTCTATCATTTTTTTGATCTAGTTGAGGCAGAGCTCGATTTATTTCAGTACCATATTGTTCTGCAGGTATATTTCCATGTCTGCTTATTTTCTTAGTCTTGTTACTTCCAGTTGATGTAGGCAGGATCTTACGAGATTTTTAGCAGCTAGAAACGCATCGGGCCATGACAGATAGTCCTCTGAATGTGGGTGTTATTTCCTACAATCTTCGCATAGCTCTCGATAATAATCACAGTAAGGAGATTTACAAATACCAACGATTTGCTTTCTGTGCTGAGCACACATGTGATCGCATTCGTTCGGAATTTCCAGCTAGCTTCTTTCCTGAATCATAGTAAGCTAAAAGTATGTATAATTTAATTTTTTGCCGATAGACTGTTACTTGTCTGTTTTGATCACAAGCCAAGCAAATGGCCCTGTTTGAATGGTCAGACCTTTTATAATTAGATTATAAGAGATGCAATTGAGTAAATATGAAGGTACAAGCCAGATTAAATAATCGGTGGTGCAGAAAGAATAATATGGAACTTTGGTGGACAAGGAGAAGAAGAAAAAGAAAAAGAAGAACAAAGAGCGATAGCAGCGATCCAAAGATATTGATGAAGAAAAAATCAAATAGTTGGCTCTAGAATCTTAACTGCATCAGGTAGCTTAACTAACACAAGAAGAAAAGACCACCTACTCTATTGCATAAAATCACCCTCTCAAGATCATCTGTACGAATCTGCCTTTCAAAATAACCCTGGAGGAATTGTTCCAGTATTTCAATACTGTCATCGCCGCTTCAAATCCAGAACTTGCTCTGCCTCTCCCCATTAGCAATGTCTAGTTTGACAAAACAAAAACTTTTGCCATTCTGACCATGTCCTCCCGTCGGGTCAAAGATTTTTTTAGGACCCATCCCGAGTTCCACTATATTGAAGGCACGACCACCTTCAAAATGGTCAAGCCCAAATAATTTTTTCAAGAAAAGTACCTCAAAAAGACAGATTTGAAGATGGCAGGAACAGACAATAAGCTATATCTGGGAGGTTTGCCTGTTTCTTTTGGAGATGAGCAGGTTAGAAAGATATGTGAAACTTTTGGAAAGTTGAAATTTTTCAACTTGGTGAGAGAAGGTGGGCAATCAAAGGGATATTGCTTCATGGAGTATGAAGAGCATCAGTGTGGAGAGAAAGCCATGAAGGCTCTGAATGGCATGCCGATAGCAAATCAGAAATTAAAATGCCATTATGCCAACTTGGGCAACAAAGGATTATCCTTAGGATTTACTCCAAATGCCACCAACATATCTGGCCTTCAAGAGGTCGTCTCCAAGCCAGCCAACCATGCTTTTGGCTCTTACCTCCTTTCATATGAAAACATCACCGATATGGAGATTCAACTCACCCTTAAGAACTAGCAATTCTGCAAAATTCCCAGTAGAGTTGTACAGTTCCTCAACATGTGCTACATTTAGGACCTTTATGACGAAGAGTACGTAGAAGATTTATAAAATGATGTGATGGATGAATGTAAGAAGTACGGTCCTGTCGAAAAAATTGTGATTCCCAGGCCTGATCCAACTTGTGGTTATGCAGGACCATCTGTTGGTAAAGTGTTCTGTAAATTCATGTACATAATACACGCCAAAAAAGCCAGACAAGGTCTCTCTGGCAGAGTTTACAACAAAAGAACTGTGGTTGCCAGTTTCTACCCTGAAGAAAAGTTCATGCTCAAAGAGTATCTCGTCAGTGTGTGATTTGACTAAGTTAAGGCATCTTTAAGCAGTTATATAGCATAAATATGATCACTCTTGGGGAGGGATGACTAAATCAGGATGATCGGATGATGTGAGGTCGAAATGACTCACCTCCTGAACATCGTCGAAATCACTTAGCTCAACAACGTTGTTAGTGATAAGATTGGTTTCTCTGGGAGGTTTGCAATTGCAGGTTCTCTGATGTTTTTTGCGAACAGCCTCTACTCCAACCCAATTGCAACCGAAGTGACAACATTTGACTTAAAGCTCATCTACCAATGCTCCAGCTAGTAGATCTTTCTACAATTTACGCTTTTTAATTTATATATTGTTGCAGACAGGACATTTGGCTTTGATACAGACCCAGTTCTCGATACAAATATAGCAGAATGTGTGCCTGAATATATAGAGATCTACCCACAGATGGTGCGAACAGGATCGTCAAAGACGTCAGAGCAGATGCTGCAGAAAAGGTGTCTGCTGACAGTGTGAGGCTGAGTGAATGTTCTTTTTTGCCTTCTATCTACAAGTTGCAGGTAATTGTTGCTCATTTATACTTGGCTTTTATTATAGAAGTCAATACATTGTTTATTTTACTAGGCGTAAATTATTCGAAAGTTTGTAGGAAACATCAATGAATAGCGTGCAAAGTGATGGCAGTAGTATATTTTTCTCTCATTTATCTTTATTTGTGGCTTGAGTTATTATATAAAATAATAATAAGGTTATGCAGTTGGAGCTGGGAGCTACCGTTTGCTTCGCAATCGTGGTCTGTCTAAATCACTTAGCCTCTGATAACTGGATTTATATCTTCCAACTGGTTGCTTCGGGATATGCATCTCTCATGCTGCTCAAGGAAAAACAAATCATGGAAAAAGGGCGAGATACTTTTACCAGCAAGGTCAATTCCATGATCTCAATTCTTGGGTATTTCTTATTCTTCGTGGCCTCCTTCTTGTCAGGGCATTACATCAAGGGAAAATTGTACATTGGGGCAACATTTTTCCTGACCCTGTCTGTGATGTTGAAGATTCTTAACTACATCACTGCTAAAAATAGATCAGGTAAGAAAAAGAATATTTCTAAAAATCCTAACAAATGCCTGATTCTGGCTTGCATAACTGCCGTCAACTATTGTCTGTTCATTTCTGCAGGCTGCGAAAGCTTAGCGCTTGAGAACGACTACGCTGCTTTATTAAGTGTTGCCAAAGTTTGCAACTGGTTGGGAGTACTTTGCCACGGAGGTTGGCTCTACTTCGTTTATATCTAACAAAGCAAGACCTAGGAAGTAGAGGTGAGTAGAAAGCAATATTCGGATGCAGCTTTCAGAGAGTAGGAGGACAACACTGTGATGGGCGGAGATGAATGAATTAACACGTGATATAGTAGGCTATATGAGAATAATTATAGGCATCATAATATCTCTCTTATTACAATTATATGACAACAATGAACCCGCTCACGCTAAGCTACCTGAACTCCTATAAACAACTACAACAAAAAGAACTGTCGAAAAAGGCTAATCGGGTACTCCTGGAAATTGAGGAAAGTTAAGATGCATGGACTGTCGCCTTGGAGCTCATTAAAAGCTAAAATGCGGAAATCGTCATGCATGGGGCACAACTGCTCAGCAAAAAGCTTAATGTCCCACCTCCAGCTTAGCTCAACCTTGAAGGATGTCTTTAATTTTTAGTATAAATCAAGAACAAAAAAGCCCTTCTCTGGCTCTGTACAGCCAAAACAATTGTCCACCTGAGCCCAAGCCAACCGTATCTGCCAAACAATCTTTCTCTCCAGTAAACTCTTCAACTCATCAGATAGATACCAGCTGCTCTTTCTCATGTCAGAACAAGAGCTCCTCTTAGCACAATGGAGATGAAGCAAGCCTATTTGACAGCTTGTATGCCTCTAATGAAGTAGGGAATAAAGCAACATTCTTGGCTTGTTACCTAGATTCTCGATGCCTTTGTGAGCTATGGAGCCAAAGTTAAGTAACCTGCAATTGTCTAATTTTTATTGAGTATGCCTGTGGATGAAGGAGGCACAATCCTATAATAGATCATTGGTTACTACAGTTTTCCGACTTTAAATAGCAAAATAATTAAGTACTTGTCTCAGAATAGGCAAGATGATAGCAGTTTCAAGTTGCATGTTGCCTTTCTCAAACAAAATTCATTCAAAGATATATAGTTTTAAGATTTGCGAGGATTATTCTAGTACATACTTATTTGTCTCAGTCAAGAAGACAAAGAAGCTTCAAATAGATTGACTGACAGCTATTAATTATGGAGCTCTGTTTGCAAACAATATGCTGAGGAATAATTGTCAACCAACATAAAATAAATTATAAAAGATGGAATGCTGACACTCTGGAACCTCACTCTCAAAACAGCATTGCTCAAATAATTACCTTCCACATCATCCTCAACTAAACCAGAACACCTTTCTCTTTCTTTAGATCTGGATGATTCTTCTTCTGGTGATGAAATGATCAAAAGAACCTCATAAATCGAGGCCAACACTTCTGCTGATTTCTTTAGATAGTATGCTGGAGATTTTCTCGTTCTTTGTCTCCAAACTTTGTCAAACGTTCCAGAAGCAATTAGCCAAATGATGTCGGTTGGATAAAGTTTGGCATCTTAAGGTGAACTACTTCATTTGGAATTGGCCATATATGTTGCTTATAGTATCACAGTTATCTAGAACCCCAAAATTGTCAATGCTTCTGCTCAGCTCATCAGAATTATTCTCAATCGATCAACTCAGATGAATGAGTATCTTTGTAATAAAGTGATTGACCTTATTGGATAGATGTCGATTGTTCTTGCTGAAGTATCAGATTTAGTCTTGCCAACCTTGATTTTTCTAAGTAAAAGCCTTCAATTTTCATAACTGTCAGTCCGAGCCTCAGCTAGTCTATGCAATTTACTATAATCCATTGACACTACAAAAGGAAGCAGCATAGCTGATGGTCTCCAAGATTTTCTCAATCACACATACCAGGTTCTATTTAAATAGGGAATTTCTGATAGTGTCATCGAACACATCGCTCGAGCAATGGTAATATTTATTTACAAGTTCAGACAAACAGTCGAAGATTATGCCAGCTACTTGCAAACCTTCCAGCAGCAACTATCAGGATTAAACAAAGAAAGGAGAAAAAAGTTAGTGGAAGCATCAATAGCTGGTCAGTTGTACATCAATTCACAGTAGACGAGGAAAGATTAGCTGAATGAAAATGTTGAGGTGAGTGTTGTTAATCCTTACATGATACCGTTTGGATAGTATCTAGAGAAACAGATTTCTTTGCTCTCGGAAGCGGTTGCTTCTGTAGAAAAGAAAAAAGTATTTTCGGAAGGAGTGGTACTAATAAATCTGGCGATGAGGACTATGGCATTGGGAGAAGGGTAAATATGGTCTCAGCTATGCGATTACATACTTTCCTCAGGCCTGAGCATCACTCCTCCCATGCCAATTGTAATTTCACCAATGATAAATTTTATAAAAGTGGCATATGACACAAATTCTCTTACCTTAGTTTCGCATGCTACTGTTTTACTCAAGAAGTGGTGGCAGACTATAACGAACCTTCTGGATTTCTCTTTCGCCAGGCATGAGTTTACGCTTTCCTCGATTGTGCTCAATTTCCACGTCAAGACTGTCCAACTCATCAAAAAGCATCCTCAAATCAAGGAAGAACTGAATTATCAACCATAGGTCATAGTCAACTATATCATCAGTCTCTTCAGCAAGCGAGACATCTGGGAGTATGAGGCATTTAACAACAGTCTCAATTACCTCAATTTAGCATTGCAGCTAGGTTATCCTCCTCTCCCTATTCTGACCTGTCTCCTTGGTTCATTTGGCAAGTTACAGGAAACTCTCTGGCACAGTCTCAACTCGATGATTAGCTTTATTTACAAGCACTATGGATTCGACTTGTTTGTTCATGTATTGAGCGAGCTCGGATCACCCTTAGTTAAGGAAGGCAATCCATTGAGGAAAGAGCTGATGAATTCTTTATAGAAAGAGTAAAGCAAGAATATCAAAAACTTGCTGATGTCTCTGTGATTGAAATAAGTCTCTGCTTTGTTTTTTTTCTGTTCTCACTATACTAACTATTAAACTGGCTTATTATTGAATTATTCGAAATGGGACAGGGAGCTTGCTGCGAAAATAATGCAAACGATCCATCGCTTAGTTACTACAATGGAGGAAAGCCGATCTCCACCACAATCCAACCACGCTCCAGTCGACAATCTCGACGCTCCCAGAGAGATATTCTTAGCCCTCGCTCGCCCAAATACAAAGAATCGCAGATGCCACCATAAGTGAGCACCTATGTTAAGGAAAAAATGAAGTAATTACCTTAATTCGAACCAAAAAATCATAGGAGATCACAATAAGGAGAAAGTCGACCTGCCCACCTGATTGAGTCATCAGGCGTCACCTATCGTGGAACTTGGAAAGACGAGTAACCTCACGGCTATGGATAGTTATTCTTCAAAGATGGAAGCTACTATGTAGGTACATTCGCAAATGGTTTTGCACATGGCTAGGGAAGGTTCATCTTCAGCAGAGGCAGTTACTACTAAGGACAAGTCAGGCACAACATCGCAGAGGGAAGAGGAACCATCGTCAACTAAACATAAAATTACACTTACACAGGCGAATGGCTCAGCGATTTACCCAATGGCCAAGGCTAATAAATATGGAAAGATGGGACAGTATACAGAGGTGAGTTTCTAAACGGCTAGAAGCACGGTAAGGGATATTACACTTTTCCTGAAGGGGTTACCTATGATGGCTTTTTCAAACACGACCTCTTCGATGGCCACGGGAAGCTCGCTATGAAAAATGGAGAGTATTCAGGGGCATTTAAACGAGGTAAAATGGAGGGCAATGGCCGTTTTACTTGGAACGATAAAAGCTATTATGAAGGAGAGTATAGGAACAATCGAAAGCATGGCAAAGGAAAGTATGTATCAAGCTAAGGAAAATAGTTTGAGGGATCATGGGAAAATGGCTATCGACAAGGCGAAGGAGTCCTCACATCTGAGATAGGCATGTCTACTACAGGGACCTGGCACCATGGGGATTACCAAGGTTGATTGTGTTGATTTTGATTGATTTTTTCTGATTAATTGAAGTAGTGTCATTGAGCGGTTCTTCTCATAATTATCCAAATGCACAACTAGGTCGTCATCGATGAAGACTCTGTCTAACTAAATGTTGAAATGCCTGTATCTGAACGCAAAAAAGCTACCACCGTCATTCCTAACTGGGAGTTCAGCTGTCACTTCGATGGAATCGGCTAGTTTAAACTCTTGCTTTGCGCCAACGAAACATATGTCCGCAACATCATCGCCAAGAAATAATAAATGCCTGCCAAGGACAGCAAGAGATCAAAGATGCCTGCGGGGACGATAGTCAATGAACAATTTAATGTTTTTCTGAAGGAACCTGATGGAGTCAATGATAAATTGACTGATATTTAGGGCTAGTTGACCCTAACGCATTTGCCTTACAAAGGTATCAAATTGACAGTGAGCTTTTCATCCTTCTAGCCAAACGTTCATGATTACTTCGCTGCTAGATTCAGAATTACTGATAAAGACGAGAAGAAAACCAGAACAATTAGACTTGAGAAAGAAGAAGGCAAAACATGGAGCTGTCTTGTTGAAGATTTAGAGCTAGATCTCTTTCTCAATAAATACCTAGCTGTTGAGGTTGAATTAGATAGAGAAAGAGAGCAGGAATAAAGATTTGTTGGAATAAGAAACGAGGGAAATACTTGCTACATGAACTCAATACTGCAAATTCTCTTTTTCATGAGACCGCTTAGGAAGATGGTTATCGACTATCAGGGGTAAGGAAAAATCATGCTGGCTCTTAGAGATGTATTTTTAGGGCTAATGGATGGCCCTGATAGTCGTTCTGGACCTGTTGATGCCTAAGAGCTGATTGAGGCATATGGAAGGTTTGCAGGTTATCCTAGAAGGCAGCAGGACACACATGAGTTTCTGCTTGGTTTTCTGGAAGAAATAGAAGGGGAATGTCCTTCTCTTGCTCAACTGTGGCAAGGTCAATCTATTCAAATTTTAGAGTCAGTGTAGTAAGAAAAGCCTTACAGTTCTAAAGTCAAAGAAGACTTCAATGGCCTGGATCTTCCCTTGGAAGATTTCAAAGGAAATACATTTGGAGAAATGTATGATTCTGTGAAATACCTACTATAAGTGGAACATGTTGAAGACAAAATTGAGACCGAAGATTTTGGTAAAGTCTCCTGCAAGAAAAGTATGTTTCTATCTATTCAGGTCGTCAATTTTTGAACCTTCCTCCTGTACTGTTTCTCACTCTCAAACGATACCAGTTCAAAAAATCGCAAATCAGACCCACTAAAATCATGGCGGATCTTCACTATCCTATCAAAATTAACTTAGGCTTTCTTTATGGAACCCCCACTGGCACCGATATGGAATATTAACTTTACGCAGTGACAGTCCACAGAGGGCAGCACTACTCCTCAGGTCACTACTACTCATTTGTCAACACTTCAGAAGACGAATAAAATCCATGTTGGGTAAAATTTGACGACAGCCGTGTTCAGTTAGCCTCTCAAGAACAAGCTCTCAATTTCACAGGCGGAAAGCGAAAGACTACAGCTTGGAATAGTGAGTTCGAAAGATTCATGGAGAATTAATTTGTAGCTCAAGATACAGCTTATGTGCTAGTGTACTACAAAAGGGAAGTATTTAAGGAATATCAAAAAATGAACGTGAATATTCCAAAGGATTGGTTCGAAAAAAAGAAGAAAATGAGAGCCTAAGAGCACATGGTTGATGAATCCAACAAAACTGAAGTGTAAGTGGCTGTACTTGATTTCAAAGCGGATCCTGTTGTATTTTGGTCTGCTTAGCCTATTCCGGTAGGATTAGACCCTCACAAAGATGCCGTCACTCAACTCAAAAATTTTAATTCATCTTTCCTGGGCTGCAAAGTTGGTTCTGTCTGGAAAGTGTCTAAAACTGACAGAGTAATAAAAAAAATCACTTAATTTGCTGATTTGGTTCAATCCCCTGCCCGCATTTTCGAACCAAAAAGAGGCCACAGGACTGTAGATTTTTTGCTAATAATCCCTGAGAACAGTGTTTGCTTTAAAGCAGTCGAAATGGTGAATGAAGGCAAGTAAGGCTTGGTAGTTATTCGACACATGGAAACAGATGGAGTAGTCTAGTAAATCAGACTCATCGACAAGAGTGGTCTTGAAGATCTCATCATCGAAACAGAAATTAAACTACACAAAAAAGTTTAGGTTGAAAGCGAGGCTCAGGATGCTTTCCAATATGGCTGGAACGACTACATATAGATATTTTTCTAGTGATATGTGTATAGCTGATATTATTGATACCCAAACATCAGAACAATCAATATCAGACAGGACTTCCATTGAGCTGATGGAGTGTCCCTCTTGCCAGATCAATTTCAGCCTTGTCAATTAGACCTTCAGGGTTGCCGAATATAGTTACCAGGATCTTGGCAAATTTACCAGAATAGACCAAATCCTTGAGATCATACTCCTTTGGCCTGAAGAAGCAAGGCCCAAAGATGACGGCTAAGTTGTAGGCACTCATCTTGTTGTATGCCTCCTGGCTAATCACGTAATCGTGCAGGAAAACAGCCAGTAGAGTGAATACCTTGTTGTTGACGTACTCCATCTTTGAAAGGACTTATTTGATGAGTTAGCCTTAGTCGCCTGTCTGGAAGTTGATGATTTTGCTGTAAATACCGTAATTAAAGAGTGGATTCCGTAAATTATTGAACAATTTTTTGAGACAACCTGAATAAAAACAATAGTACCAACGACAACATAGACGTCCTGTTATTTACCAATCGCATTGAGATGATTGTCTATTATTTCACTTTCGAGACGTTCAAGTTCTTAGCTGTCACAATTCTTCCTGAATATTCCCTCAGCTCTTAGATCATTGGGCTTGCTCACTAGCCTAGTCAGTAGCTCTATCACAAGTCTAGGATAGCGACCGAACTATAAATCCTGAATTAGCAATCGATTTACATACTAGTCAATGTTTTTGCCATAAAGGTCGTTTTCTATGATTTGTACACTTTGTTTAAGTTTCGGTTGGGCCGTTTGACCCTCTCCTATTTCCTTTCTGACCTCAGAGTCGGCCTCCTTTAGAGAGATCTAGTTATCTACGTTGAAGAAAAGCTCATCACATAGACGATAGAAGGTCCCGTATGAAAATGTTTCGACTATCTTGACCATGAAGGAAGGTCCTAAGATGTAAACTTTTCTGAGCTTATAGAAGAAATGTTCAGGCCACTTTTCCACAAACCTTCTGAAAGCTAGAAAGTTGAAAATGCTTGAATGCTCATAAATGACGGCGAATGAGCTTTAGCGATTATTAACAAAATGATCCACTGTTTTGACAATGTACTCCTAGATCTACTCGCGATAGTTGCTGTCATAGTTTGAGGCGTGGAAGTGAAAGGTGTTGGGAATAAGCTCTTGACTGAGTTCGAAAATGTGGAGTTATTCAATGTGCGAGTAGTTACGATCAAGTATTTTTTTCATTCTTTGGTTGAAGGAAGGATTATTACTGGTCACTAACTGTTTATAGCTAACGTGGGTGTCGATCAGCCTTGAGCCAAACGGTTTAGCATCCATCGGCAACTATGGTAATCCAATATTATATCGGCATACCCCTCAGCATCAATATAACCTTGTAACTAATATTACTAATGGAGCATACCTACCTGCAACAGCCCTTCAAACAGTACCGACTAGCACCACATTAGGCTTTCATGTAGTCTCTGTATCCTGTTTCAGGGAAAAACCGAGTCAAAGCCTTGATCGAAGGTGCTATCCTCAGATATCAGCAAAGGCTGTACAGAGGAGACAAGGACTATTATGAAGATTTACAGGCTATCCTTAACCATGAGCTCGATTTGGCTCCTCAAATTTTCAAAGAGTGCAAAATAATGGTGAGCAAAGATGGTAAGACAGTGCTAAATCAATGCGTAGACTGTGGACGCTACATGCCACCCTTCAAGTATTGTAACAATTGCCAACACGTCCATTATTGCTCCTAGGCATGCGAAATGAGAAGTAAATTTACTCATCAAAGCACCTGCAAACCCAGACAACTACCCTCCATCGATGGTGCTTTGCAGATAGAGGTACATATTGGTGGTGATCTTGGTAAAGATGTAGAAGTATACTATCAACATCAGATGAGGATGAGCCATCGAATTAGAGGAGAAAGCTTTATCAATGATCTTTTTGCTTATTGCATGGGAGAAGGCAAAATACAACTACCTGATGATAGTCACCCTGAAATCATCAATGGTCATCTCAAGATAGCAAGAACTGTCGACCCATCTCCTCCACCCTCTCAAAATTCTTTCCTTCCCTAAAACCTTGACCAAATTGCTTAACTTTACACCTTGAATATCGCTCTTTCTCCTATTCTATAGAAAATATTGAAGAAAGGAGGTATTTTGACTCATTTAGTCCGCTAGATCCATAACAATCATCTCCACTTGATCTATATATTTCTATGCGCATGATGAAAATATAAGCTATGTTGATCATTATCCCTTTGTCCTTTGCTCGAATTCTTAGGTGGCTCGGGTGAGTGATGATCGGAGAAATTTGTTGTAAATTAATGCGGCACCTCTGGTAGCAGGGTGGAATAGGAAAAGGTAAAAGCAAACCCTGAATACATTGTAGGAGCGTAGAGACAGGAAAAAGAATATGTATCGAAGTAGACCTGAGAATGCTGTGAACATTCCGAATACAATCCAGTAAGTGAGCCATTATTTACAAAGCTGCGAGTCAGAAAGAGTCAATGCCTGAGTTAAGACAAATGCTACCTTGAAGGTCATGTAGGAGGGATATATCATACCGAAGATGGCGACAAAGAGATGTGAGAATACACCTGTGCCCAGTGCGATGACTGCCATGAGGAAGAAAGGAATAATGATGTAGGCCGGTCGAAGGTTACAAGCATTGGCAGGACGAACAACAGGATCAAAGTCCCTGAAGTGCTCATCAACAGTATCGAAGAGTGGGTTGAAGAATTGCTTGACTGATTCGAGAACTTGCATCGTCTTTTGATTTTGTATCAACTATTATTATCAAGGCAATAACTATTATCAGCTTCCCAAAAATAATTTTACTGCTCTTATTAGACTTTTGAGAATTATTAGCAAATGCCAAAGAAAAAATATTTGAATTATCTTACTTTTGAGAGTTTAAACGGAATCAGACATTTGAAATTAAAATATTTTAGCAGTTAAGATGAACTTCTCTAAACAAGCAGATGAAATCACCTCGGTCAAAGTGCGCCAATCACCTGGAGGACAAAGCAACTTCTCCCTTGCTTGGGGAGAACCCGCCCCCGTCAACAAATATAAAGCTCCAGTCACCAACTCAGTTCCTCTAGCTCCTCTCAAGGAATCCAACCAACCTCCAACAGCTGGAAAAGTCCCTCAGGCCCATACTTCAGTGAAGGTTCGCAACCCTTCCGGAGGAAGATCCAATATCGTCTTTGGCTGATTTCAATCTGCTCTGACCTTACTATTTTTCCTCCGTTGCTCCGATCCAATTATTTAAAGATCAAATATTGAATTACAACTGAAAAACTGCTTGCTTGGTATTTTTACAATTCCAAGCTGGATGAAGTTACCTTGATTAATAAAATAAAAATGAATAATACTAAAAAATCATGGATGAGCCATAGCACAAAGAGACCTGATGGTTTTAGGGTCCTTCTCAAGCAGCGAGACAACCATCAATAAAGGGCATCACAAGTAACGCCACCCGAAATGAGAAATATTTCCAAAAGCTAACAAATCAATTGGAACTAAACTCGACAGACCCGAAATTACACAGAGATGAAAGACTACGTCAAGAAAAGGATGAGAACTTAGCATGGAGATATAAGCTAAATTTAGAGAAGAAGGAGTGCAATAAGAACACCCAATATACTTGAGACAAAGAAATAGTCATTGCTGGATAGTAAAAGACTGCAGAGTAGTAGCAATAGATACAGTAGTTTATCTGTGGCTCGAATGAAACCCAACGAAAGTATTCAGGACTGTCCATAAAAAGACAAGCTCAATATAAAGACAGAAGATAGAGTCAGTCTTGATAGGTCAATAAGTGCACCAGTGACGCTTGAGTCTTTGGAAAGGAAAGTAGTAGATTTACTTGACAAAAGGCTGGAGCAGTGCCTGGAAAATAACAAGAATCGAGATAGTTAGCTTTAGATAAAATTAGATGAAATTATAGCTACTTTGAGGCTTCTGCAAAATGAAGATCCATAAACTATAGAAAGTGATATCAGCTATCTGGACAAAAAGATAAAAATGTTAGAAAGGCTCATTGCCTAAAATATGACTTAATCCGAGGTAAAAGTTAGCCTTATGAAGATAATGAAGAACTACTACATGGCCAAGCTGACGAACAGACAGCAAAAAAAGCAACATCATCGTACATAATCCTATACTCCTGCTCATCAACTCTCTCTGAGCCGATACTGCGATACTAAACTTCGCTCAGTTGTTGTAAGTTCCTCAGTTGCTAAACAGGTCTTCAAACCACCAGAAAAGGCAGCTTACAACATATTCAAATACACCAATACTTTCTTCAACGCAGACAGACACAAACAACCGCTTCCACGATCCTCATACAATAGATAGTATCTGGTCAATCCTCCCTCCAGAGATCAGAAGATTGTGCCGAAAGATCATCGTGTTCTGGGAAAGACGACCTCAGATAAATTTTTGAATAGCACGTATCAAGACAACTTTAAGAGCAAAAAAACATAGAAAGTCGACATAAAAGGATTGGACGCCTGTCGAGATAAGATTAGAAGCCTGGCTATTAACTTTGGTAGACCCGAACGTCGAAGCATGTCTCCGAACAGCTACAATGCTTTCCTGTCTAAACTCAACTAATCGACTCCTTAGAAGAAGCAAGAGACCAAACTGATACTGGCATCCAGACAAATATTGAGCGAATCGAGAAGATAGTTCAAGAAAACTGACAGCAAGGGAATAGGAAGCGAAATCAAACATAAAAATTTACACAAACTGAAGCAGCAGTATATGAGGAAACTTAACATTTGATCCTATTTTTTACTATCTTTGATATAAATAGATGCTTTAAAAAATGAATTCAATTGAGGTGCTTATCCATTCAAATTGTTTTATTGCCTTAATGCTTATTCTACTGTTCCCAATATATTCTACTGTTAATTTGAGCATTCTCATTTTATAATATCTTATGTCAG
>Ga0100380_10002325_pt1 | contig 20576 bp, 15 predicted proteins | sample CryGeymeta201504_FD_80417 | JGI IMG/M metagenome (GOLD analysis project Ga0100380, IMG submission 80417) | Groundwater microbial communities from Crystal Geyser aquifers in Utah, USA - Crystal Geyser metaG 2015-04 | ecosystem: Environmental > Aquatic > Deep subsurface > Groundwater | place... | reverse complement strand
TCGCAATCATCAAGAAAGGAACTCTCAAAGTAGGAGAACTTTCTCATGCTAAGATAATTATATCTTCCTACGAAATTACCTCCAAATTAACTGACGGACTAACATTTTGCCAAAGCGTTATTTGTGACGAAGCTCACTATCTGAAAAATCCTGACACGTCTCGATGCAAATTCCTCGTACCTTTCCTCACAAAAAAGAAAAGAGTATTTCTTCTTACAGGCACTCCAGCATTGGCAAAACCGAGAGAGTTATTCAACTTGCTAAACATTCTCCGTCCCGATATTTTTAAAAGATTAGAATAATTTGGAGAAAGATACTGTGAGAGAAAAATGAACCCCTGGAATCATCGGATGGAGTATGATGGAGCAAAGAATCTTGCAGAACTTCACTATTTGTTGAAAAAGACAGTAATGATTAGGAGATTGAAATCAGATGTTTTAGCTCAGCTTCCTTCAAAACAACGCCAAATCATCATGATGGAAACATAAAAATCAGTGGTTTCTGAGATACAAGATATACTAAAATCATCAGTTTCTGCCTCATAATTGCGGTAGAGTGATAAATTGATCAACCTTTTCAACGCTACAGAAGATCGGGCATAAGGAGGTTCGATTATGCGGTGTTATATGTTGTCAGCTACTGCCAAGCTCCAATCAATGAAAGAATACATCGGGTCTATACTGGAAAATGATATCAAGATCATCATTTTCGCACATCATAAATTTGTTATGGATCAGCTCTAGATTCATGTCAAAGGACTCAAATATGCCTACATTCGACTTGACGGATAGGTCACTCCTGAAACCAGAAAGAAAAAAGTAGATATGTTTCAAGAAAATTCAAGCATAAAGGTTGCTCTGTTAAGCGTAACTGCTATGGGAACTGGATTCACTTTGACAGCTGCTTCGACAGTCATCTTTGCTTAACTACATTGGACTCCAGCCATTTTAATTCAGGCATAGGATAGATCTCATCGAATAGGACAGAAAAATTCTGTGAACATTCATTACCTCATTGGAGACAAAACACTTGATCCAATTATGTTGAGACAGCTTGAAAGAAAAATTGGAACTGTTTCAAAAGTTCTTGATGGAGAAGCAGCAGAAGATCTCAAAATAGAGAAAATTCCCAAGGGATAGCTAGGATTTTTTGAAAAATCAACAGAATAATTTAAATCAAAGAGCAAAAAGATCACTGACTACTTCTACACTCAGAGTCTAAATAATGACCCAAAATAATAAGAAGAGGAGTCAGAAAAAGAATAGAACCAGGAAGAAAGGGCCTAGTAATAGATTTAGACCTTGACCCTCCCTAGAAAATATGGATTAGACAAGTTTGATTAAAATTCGTGTAGCGATGACAGTTGCATGCTTGAGTTCCTGAGGAGTAAGAAGCAAGCTCAAAATCAATAATGATTAGATAATGCTCTACTGCTTATCTCGCTGTTTTTTAAAATGTGAGTTTTATTTAACCTGGTGGAAGTTAACTAAAACATTAAAAGATTTTAACATATCTTTAAAGATTTATTGTGAAACCTAAGATGATGAAAGACGATTGGCCATCCTTAGATATTGTTATATATTTGAGCTGATTATCAGGAACCTTGTTATTATTTTAATTGGTGATAATAGGAGTGCTATGTAGGGCTTTGATTTCTCATAAATAGAGCAGAAAGGACAGACTTAGTCGGATCAACCTCACATGAATACATGCCATTTTGACCTCCCTGACATCTAGAATATCAAAAACTATGAAATACAGGAAGCAGAATTGAATATTTAACTTCAGGATGATCCTTTCCATTCCTACAGAGTAGAAAAAAAGCATTCTTTCTTCGACCTCAATAGCTTTTTTGACAATCCTCAAACATTTAACAAGTAAGCTTTTGAAGATCCAAAACTTGAGGTAAATGAGTAGATCTTGCTTGGAGATACCGATGCATGCCTTCTTTAAGAGAGCAGCACACTAAAGACAAAAAAATAAAAAGAAATTAAACTAAATCATGAGGGAAAAGAGTATGCCAAGAATATTGTTGCATATGCTTCTAAGAAAACAATAAAATTAATGTTCGACAATCACCAAAGATATCTGTCGAAAAAATGCAAAATTCTTGGGATAAATTTCAGATAGTTCAAAAAGATCTACAAATCGTTCGAAAAAATTGCATCTGGACCTGAAAATTTGAAAAAGATATTTGATTATGATGTTCATAATGAGGCCTAAGTCAAGATGAAGAAATTGTTCACCCATACCTTTGTGAAAATTTTGAGGAGAGATTATTTGATTTATACGTTGAAACTGGGCAAGATGAGACAACATAAACCATACATTGAGAAGAAAAACAAGGTGCTTCTTTACTTCCCATTCAGGGATTAAATGCTATGAAATCATAGCATTATGATATCTAACATTCATAATCAATAAATCATATCTATGAACATTCAGCATTGCTTGGCCAGGAATATTTATCGTATTCGGTAGCTCTTGCATTTGAAACAAAACTTGTGAAGCTGTCCAACAATGCTTTTCTTTGAATGTTAGAATGAACCCATTTGTTGCTCAGGAGAAGGTTGCTTCCAGGACATGCTATTGACCAGATGGAATTTTCAACTGAGGCCTCTACTTTGCTATTGGCGAATTTGAACAAATTAATCAAAAATTAACTTCTATGTTTTTACATATAGCTTCTTTCAGCTTGGGAACACCTTGACAGAGAACCCATAGCATCAATGCATGATATTTACATAACTTTTGATACTACATAAGAGTCATATTGTGATTAGATAGTCATGGTAGGAAAAGTAAGGTAGTTATAGTTGAATTCCAAGAAAAAACATTTTTCCTCTTGTCCTTCTCTCCTGAGAGCACAAAGAGCGAATGGGTGAGGTTCATCGATGTTGACAAGTTTGATCATATTGTGAAGAGATGACTCGATGACGCTATTTCCACTTTTGAATGAGGAATAATTTTTCGGAATAGAATCGAGAAGTAACTTGAAATTGGTATTATTATCAGCAGCATATATTTCTTCAAAGTATTTTGACCATATTAAAGCTCCCATTGCTCCTATTCCAGAGCCACTAAGTATGACTATTGAGTTTATGTTAATAATTTTTACGAGTTAAGAAAATATTGCTTTTATTATGGCGTTTCCTCTGAAATAAAAATCTTTGTTTTTGTATTTTGTGGCTTGATTAGCATAACCTTGGAATATTCCTCCATCGCAATGAGGAACTATCACTGTTAGCCATTTCTGAGAATCCAAACTGTCAAAAATACTACCATTGATTGACAAAGTTGTTCCCCAATAACTGGCCATTTCAGCTTGGAGGGTAATACATGCCTATAGGCTGGCAGAAAGAGAACTTCCTCCACAGAAAGAAGCTGAAGGTGTGCTCATAAAATGTATGAGGACATGATCACTTGCCTTTGTATAATTTTACTAGATGTAGTAAAATGCAGGCTGGCCATCAAGACAGATGGCGCCTCCATGATTCGATATGACTCGCTTGACAAATATTTTACAGCTAATCAGACTAACTAGAGCTAAAACTAAGATTAACTTCATTGAATATTTATATCAAGGTTATGAAGATCATTGATTTTTGCACTCAGGCTTTTCAATAGGCTTGTCTTGCTTTACCTTTTTGGTGGGCTTGACATCTTCCACTTCATCTTCGTCATCATCATCCTCATCTTCTTCAACAATGGCACCATTTTCGTCCTCTTCGTCTTATTCTCTAAAGTAGTAATAAAGAGCATTAGAGTAATCTTGATACAACTCGCTGGTAACATTGTAAAATTCATTGAGATCGGTTGTGGAATCAAATAAAAGAGTGAATAGAGAGTGCGCAACTTTGTCTTTTTTGTAGTTGATTTCCTCCTTCAAAATTCTGAGAGGTCCCCCATTTTCACTATTGATTTTCGCCTAAACTTAAAGGTGTCTGTTGGTGAAGTAGTCAGTTTCTGAGGTGAAATCGAAAGTAACCCTGATGTGATTGATGGCAGGATCAATCATTTCTACTCTCAACTTGCTGACTTTGGTAATGTTATCGACATCCACCTCTTCAGTCAACAATCCTTCCTTGTCGAGCACGATTCCCCAAAAGTTGTCTATCTTGGTTGGTTTGACTTTCTTGACATCAACAGTCGATTCTATTCCTTAAATCTTATAGAGCTCATCTCCAAGTTTCTCACCGAGAACAGCATCTGAGAGCTGATGATAGATTGGCTGCTTCAACAATTAGTATTTGTTCTTGATCTTCTCAATCTACTCTCTCATCTCCTTAGCAAGAGCCAACTACTTGGCCTTGAGGGAATATATGGCGCTCCAAGTAAGTTTTTCCCCTCCTTCGCTTTCGTTGGCTTGATGAGCGATCTCCTCCATTAGACTCTACTGCATCTTTCGTTCATTTGCGCTGGAATTGCCTTAAAGATCAATATCTTCTTAATCCTCTTCGTCAACGTCAATGGGTTGCTGCTGTTCTTCCTCTTAGCTGGATGATTCTTCCTTCTTTCCTTTTTTGGTTGGCCTTCCCATTTTAATATTATGCGGTAAGATTCAACATTAATCAAATATGACATCCCGGTTAAGAGCAAGGATAGATTGACTGTTTTTAGAATTAGAATTGATTTGATAATAATAAAGCATGGAACCTAAGGTGGAGTAAGACGATAACAACGAAGAATAATCCTTTTCAAAGCCCTCTCATCATAAAAATAGACGTATAAGGAAAAGTCCTAAACCTCTCAAAAACTCCTCATAGCAAGAGCCCCCTGCCAAAAAAGATACTATTTTTTCTTCCCTCAGAGTCATTCCACAGTTCGGGGTTTTCGAAAGTGAAATGCAAAAACAGAGTCGCCTTGAGAAGTTCTGGCTGGTGGAGATCGACAATTTCTACAAAACAGAGGTGAGTCCGTCCGAGAAGGAAATGTTATCCAGCATTTTGTAGGAAGAAGTGCCCTCTTTGAGGGAGGTTCTTGCTCAGTACAACCAGATACTTCCTTCTCAACGTGTTCCTTTCGAAGAACTCTTCAGGTATATCGAACTTGTCCAACAATGCAAATTGGGAAGCCAACTCATGCTACTCGAAAATTACGACAAAAGGTTTTTGGCCATTTTCGATCGAGGTGGGGAGCTAGATCGTATGGCTGAAATAACCCAAGAAGAAGCATTTTTGATTTCTCAACGGCACAAATTTATGGAGCAGCTGAGACAAAGATAGCAAAAGTACAATGAGCTAAATAACCAAAACTAGCACCTTTCAGATATATCAGCTGAAGTTGCTTTTTTACTGTACTTGATGCGTCAAAACAAGGCTCGAATTAACAATACACTGATCAGAATTCAGGAACGAATTCACCAATAGCCTCGAATAGATTTAAATAGCTCCCAAAACATCAAAGATAATTACGTTAGCTGCCTCATTCGCAAAAATATCAGATTAGCACTCTAAAACAAGCCCATTGATTTTCTTAATTACTACTCTAACTTGGATGCCCTTGAACAGTATGGCTCCATCGATTAGGACCAGAAATTAATCACTGACAAAAAGGAGTTCGAGGAGTATATGAAGAAAAAGAAGGGGAAAAAATCTAGGAAAAATCCTAAAGGAGTTCTTAAAACAGGCTGTGGAGGATGCTTGAGCTCTCATTATGAGCAATACAATCCCTTTAGCTATTGTCCCGATTGCCATGTTAGATTCCACAAATATTGCTACACACCCTACAAAGACAGCCTCTGTGAATCCTGCTTCCATAAAAAAGAGCCAGTGTTCAAAGGAAGAGTAGTAGAATGTCAGTTTTGCTCAAATAGAGGTTTACTTTCGGTTCCTCTCAAATCTGTCAAAGAAGGAGTATCTATTCACGTTTTCTGTATGTTAATCAATGGTCTTTGGAAATTCTAGAATGGTGAACTTGAATTCAGATCCAACAGCTTCGTTAACTCTAACATGTACCAATAAGTCTGCTCGATCTGTAACAACTCAGTCTATACCTACCCCTGCTGTCGCTGCGGCAATAAAGCTCATCCTCTGTGTGCCTACCTTCATGGCTGGGATATGGAGGTGAGCGAGGAAGGCAATTTGACCTTGCAGTGTTGTCAAGGAGTCGAGCTGGACAAAAATAGCTATCGCCGCAAATTCATGCTCAACTACAAGAAACTACTCTACAAAGAGCATAAATAAAGATGAAAAGCTTGATGTTTACTTTTATTTCTGATTTTACCCATTAAATGGTATACCCATATATTAGTGGATCATTGGATGTTTAAAGAATATAGATCTCGATTAATTGTCTTTTTCTAATCCTCATCATTTTTCTTTTGTTCAATCAAAATTGTTGTATTTGTCCTCAAAGCACAATCCTTTTTATGAAAACGCCTTTCTAGGGTTCACTATTTTCAGAAAAAAAATAATATCAACAATAAGATTACCGTTGGTCAGACAATGATCAGATACGGAGAATATTGTGAAAAGGCATAACTGGTTGTCACAGAATCACAATGACAAGTTAACAGTATAGATATGCTCCTGCAAAGGCTAGGTTATAATAATATCCATGAACAACTCTGTTTACTCTCTAAGCAAGAAAAGCAAACAGATTTCTAGCCCCAAGTACACCCCACCCAGAAAATTCAAGTAGGAAGATATTCCTACTTTTCTGTAAAAAATATTCAGCACTTTTGATACAGATGGCAACAAACTTTTCTCCAAGTCATAGTTTGTCAATGTAGTGACCTCACTTTTAAATTTAGTTGGAGGAGAATGCCCTAATGTTGAAGATATGAATGACCTTTTCAACCTTCTCGACGTCAATGGAGACGAAACCATCGATAAGAAGGAGTTGAGCTCATTACTTACGATATTCTTCAGGTTACTCAAAGAAAATGAAATCGATGTCGAAATCGAAGAGGAAACTGACATACTCTTCTGATCTGTATTATGCCTTTGAATGATTGAATTGATCTTTGTATTAAAAAATGAAAGCAGACGGATTTTTAACAGAAGGACCTTCTGGACACCAGATTCACAAGTGAGCTTTTTCTTTGTTTGAAAATAGGTTGAATATGAATTCTTTGTAGAAACTTTCTTTTCTTAAAATCTTAAAGAAAACTGGAATGTAATCGAAGAATTTTAAAAACGTCAAGCTGAATTCACGCTTCCAAAAATATGCCTTGAACAAGCCTTGTATTGATTTTGAGAAAATTCCTTCAAAATTCAATCAAACCACAAACCTAGGTAGCAATAGCTACAGTGATGTTTTTATCCAGGACGTCCCTCGACATAACACATCAGGTAAAAGAAGTGGTGACCTTAAAGCTATTAATCCAGATGCTATCAACAGTAGTTTAAGCAAGACAATAATCAAGCAAATGAAGAGATGTCATACCGAAAATACTAAAGAAGAGAATAATCATAGTCAGTTGAAGGAATATGTCAAGTGTTTGACAGGGCGATGCAACCAGCTTAATCAAAAAATGGCAGCAAATTCTCAGAAAGATGACCTTCTCAAGGAAAAAGAAAGAAAATAAGAAAACAGAAAGTTCATGCTGAGACATCTATCATTTTTGGACATAGAGGAAGAAAAAGTAGAGAAACAAAAAACAGTTATGAGAAGAAGAAAATTCACAAAAAGATCCGCTTCAAAAATTGTTGGTTCAAGGTTGAGCCAAAACAAAGGTTTAGACCGATAACCAAAAAATAACTCAGAAACTTTGATGAAAATGCTAAAGCTAATTGACAAAATATATGGAGTTCTGGAAGATATGGATCGCTTAGGGTACATAACTAAACTCAACAAATACATGGTATCCTTCTGTACAGGCCTGAAATTCTGGCTTTCCGAAGTTTTCTTAGAAGAATCATCTGACAAGAAAGACACTTTTTCAATCAACCCAAAATATATGGTTATTGGGACATGCATCGAAGCAAAAAATAGCCTTACAGCACATTTGATCAAGCAATAGAAAGTAGATCTAAATGCAAAGGCTCATGATATGGAGGAACTCCTTCACTTTATGGAGTCAGTGCTTTCCCAAAAGAGAATCAACGAAATATCCAACATTGAGACTTACATTGAAAGCAGGGTGAATTATCATAAGATTGATCAAAATTTCACATTTGATGATTTGCGTCTGGCTAGTTATAATTCAAGTGATCACTTTAATTTCTCGGAAGGTATCGCCCAGCTTGAAGAAAAATATGGACCAATGAAGGAAATAAGCAAAGTCAGTCGCAGCAGATTTGAAGACTTGAACCGTGCTCTTGAAAGACTGCAGAGTTTGGTGTGAGTTTGATAATTTATTTGATACATATATTATTGTGATGAATAAGGTTGCCAGAACAGCAAGACTATTCCGCAACATTCGCTTCGGCTTCTCAGAAGTTACCAAGGCCAAAAATAGCGCTCCCGCCCGCAGAGAGCGCCTTCAGTTCAGCAAGCACAGACTTGTTGATTTCGGAGAACTTCCCCATGGAGAAATTCCTGAAGCTCTGAGAGCAGTCAGACCTGCTACCTTTGAAAAACTCTCAAACGAGGTCCGCGTCACCAGCTAATTCTGGGTCGGTGGACAACCTTCGTATACCCATTTTTACTCAGAATTTCAGTCATCGTTAAGGCAGGATCCAGACAAGAAAATCTCAATAATAGCTCAGCCTCAAACTTCGCAGCCCACGGAGCGCTTAACGGCACTGAAAAATACTCGAAGAATAAGATTGACGAAATCGTAGACTCTTTTGGAGGGCAGCTCACAGTCAAGGTTGAACGAGAGATCACTGAGTTCACTTTATCTTTTGAAAGCAAATTCCTGTCCGAAGCTGTTGAGCTCCTTTCTCAAATAGTCCTTAAACCTAACTATGATGCCACTGAACATGAGGCTTTGAAATCTTCCATTCATGCTCGTGCCTGCAGCATGGACCCCTACGTCATCTCCACTGAGTCAGTTCACTACACTGCCTTCAGAGATCACTACCTCGGCCAGCCCTCAACAGGCAACAAGGATGTTGTCTACTCAATCACTCCCGAGCAAGTCAGAGAATTCCACAATAACCACTATGTCGGCAAGAATATCGTGATCAGCGGCGCTGGTGAAATCGACGGTCAAGCTTTGGCCTCAGAGGTTAGCTCTCATTTCGGAAATGTCCCTGCCTCAAGAAGCAGTGAAGTTGCCAACAGCGATCAACCTTTCTTCACTCCTTCTCTTCTTTACCAGAGAGATGATGAAATGCTCAACACTTGCTTCTCAGTTGCCTTTGTCGCCCCTTCATGGAACGACCCCGACTTCTTCGCCATGCAATACTTCCAGCGCATTATTGGAGAGTATCGTATTGATCAGTTTGTCGGTGAGCATTTGAACTCCCCACACCTCCAATATAACAGCTTCCACAGCTGGCTAGGCAAGTATCCTGACGTCATCCTCCACAAACCTTTCTACTTCACCTACTCAGACACTGCTCTCTTTGGAAACTTCATCTATGGAAATGAGATGTTCACTCCTGAGATGGCCATGACCCCTCAAAACCATCTTTCCACTTATGCTCAATACGTACTTTTAAAAATATTCAGCTCAACCAAGCAGAAGTTTTCAGAGCCAGAAATAAATTCTTCAACGATCTCTTGCATCGCAACAACAGTGCTTAGGTTGCTGCTAATAACGGACGGGAGGCTGCTTACCTAGATCGTGTTATCAACAGAACTGAGGCTGCCACAAGAATCAGTCACATGACTCCTGCTTACCTAAACAAAATTGCCAGCAAGTGGTTCTACGACAAGGAAACCGCTGTAACTGGATATGGCAACCTCCACACTGGTATCAGCAATGCCCACTACAACCGTACCTTCAAAAGAGCCACTCTCGGTGAGTACTCTCAAGTCATGGTACACTACGTCTATTGATGATGCTACCAGATTAACCATCTATCATATTATTCTATAACAAAAAATATACTTATCATTTGCCTAAAGGAAACTTCTGATAGATTGGATTCGATGGTAAATATTTGGAGGGAAAAGGTTCAGCTTTTTCTTAAATCAAGTAATTCTTGTTGTTTATCAAGCCGTTTTGAAGTTTCTAAGATTTGATGAAAATTCCCTTGGATCTTAACTTATTTCTTATCTGTTCGACATCAGCCATCTAGTCCTCATATATATCCTGTTCGCAGATCGTCCTAACTCTTTTCGCCCCAAAGCCGAGCTTGGATACTGAAAGAGTCTTTTTTATTCTATTGTGGTATATCTGAGTTTGCTCATCCTCTTCTTGAGTAAAACCTTTAGCAATGATATTTTTCTTGACCTTTTGGAGGTTTGATTCTTATTCATAAATTATCTCTGGAACAACTACCTCCATTTTTGGCTTGAGTTGAGGAAGTGATAGAGATTTTTCAACTTTCTGAGGATTCCGAATAGCAGCGAGCACCCTCGTGGTTTCATGCTTTTTTCTTGACTGATTCATGATTTTTTGTTTATTATGCTGATATTCTTGTAAAATTGAAAGAATCTCCTTGTCCTCCCTTAACTGAAGGAACTTTTTTCGCTAAGTGTTCCAATAATGATTTTCTAATCTTAACTAGCTTTCACTTTTCGGAATGTAGCCTGTAAGGGATTTATGTCTTTCATCTCTTGTGTACTTCTTCATGACTGGTCTATCTTGACTGTATTAGCTTTATTGATCAACCTTTTAACCCAAAACATAGTCATCGTAATTTTATCCTTCCTTTTAACTTTCGGTCTCCCCAGCTGCAATGCTGCTGTCAAGCTTACTTTATCTTTGGGAGGTGATTTTATCATCAGAATTTGGAATCGAGGGATGGGACTGTTCATCTATTCTCGTTCTGTAAGTATTCACATTGCTATTCATTTTGCTATTGAGAAGTTGGGCAATACTAGCTGTGTTGTGATGATCATCGTCAAAACGACTCTGCTTCATGAGTTGATAATCCTCACTGTTCAAATTTGAAGGGGACTTATCTGTGCTGATTGTGTAGAGCTGCTTTTTACGAAATTATTTGAGTTACTCAGAAGGAGCATTGTGATCTTTGTGCTTAGTTCTTCCCTATTAAGTTTTTTCCCGCTTATTTTTCTTTGGTAGAGGTAAAATTGGATCTGCTTTTTCGATTGATTTTCGCTTGAGGAAGGTGCCTTGAGTTGTGAGCATTTGACAAAATTAAATAAATTTATAAAGATCAAAATAAGGCTTTCTATCACAAACAGGCCATCAGTCTGAATCCTGTGTGTCGGCTGACGATCGAACATGATAGATATTTTCCGAAAGAGAGTATCAATCACTGAAGAAAACTCAGGAATAGGTCCCATTCAGTCAGCTTTTCATTACATTGAGAAGCAGACCTGGCCCAATCCAACAACAACGGTGTTTGATGGCGGAAGTTGTAGCAAGCTATCTGCAACTTCACGTTCAAACTACCAACAATTTTTCAAAATATTTTATGCTTAATAGTCGGTTTTCATTTGAGCCATAGTTTACCTGTTTACGAGTTTACTATCACATTAATCATATTTAGTAAGCAGCCCATGGAAGCAACAACCGAATAAAAACAGCGCTACCTTCGTGAAGAGATCATGCCTAACTACGATCCTGAGTAGTTCTTTTAATTTCTCACCGAATAAGTCAAGTTAAAAGAGCTCGACGTGGAGCACATATCAATGGACACCCTCAAAGAAGTTGTGCTCAAATTCAAACAATATAAATATTACCAAGGGGACTTCTCAAGCCGATAATAATCGAGCGTAAATAGCAATCCAGAAAGGGGCAAGAAAATTCAATGGGTACTTGATTTCTAAGACAGGACAAACACACAAATGTAAGCATGCTTTACGATTACGAATTCGACGAACATATCAAATGTCTGCAGGTTGAGCCTTTCTGTAAAGATCTGTAAGTGTATATTCCAAGGGTTGATGTAGTTCAGACTGAAGGTCTTTTCTTGGGACTTGGTAGCAAGACATAAATTTGGTTTGTTATCAAGACCAATATGGACAAAAGCCCAGTGAAAAGGCTGAATTAAGACTTCGAATGGCTGTCCGCAACAATAAACAAGCTATATCCTCTCCAAGCAGTAAGCGATCAATAATGTAGATTCCCTAGCTTATCATGCCTCATAAAGAACAAGAAGGAAATCATGATTATCGTCGAAAGCAGCTTTAGTAGTATCTTCAAATTCTTGCTTCTCGGGCTGAAATGAGACGGTCTCACTTATTGTAAGAGTTCTTAACTTTTCCCAGTTAAAAGATGTTAAAAATGCGTAAAAACTATGATTCAATGAGTTCAGCCAAATCTCTCCACAGCATCAAGACACCAACAGGAAAGATCCACCTCAGCTTAAACAACAAGTTACGTACCTATGTTCATCACACGATGGACTATATGCGAAAAGTTCCTAAAATACACGAAGGAATCTCTGAAAGTGTTGGTAGAGTATGTGAACTTCTATAAGAAACAACAAAGGAAATATACAAAATAGTTGATCACTTCGCTTAGTTACATGAACATTACAACTAAGTCACAAACAAATCGCCTCAATTTAAAATCAATTAATACAGCTAAACTCTCATCAATATCAACAACTTTTTCCATTCATTTGCAAATGACCTGATGAATAGGTCCAAAACACTTGGATCTAATCTCAAATAATACTCCAAAATATCACTCAATTACGATAAGAGCATATTCAAATTGTACAAGTACCTACATGAGACAGAAAAAGACTACATTTCCTTTAAGACCACCCTGAACCGCAAGAAAGATAAAATATACCCTGAGGTAGCCAAATGGGAAGTAGATGAAAAGACCCTTTAGAATAGAAGGTTAAATAAAGAAGAAGCCTTTGAGTTAATGCTTCCTAAATAGACAAAACAATAGCAGGAGATGAAAAAATGGCTCGCCTATCTCTTCACAAATTACCAGTACAATTGTTGATATTAAGAGAATAATTCGATTTTTATCTCAACTATGAAGTCAAAAGGTATTGCCATGTGTACTGTACGTTCTGCTCTTAACTCCTACTCAACAATAAAACATATGTTGAAGAAATGACCAAATTCCTTGAGGAGACTAAAAAGTTATAACTATCTTGAGCAGGGTGCATAAAGCACAGTGATAAGAGTTCAATAAATAATACATACTTGTAAGAATCATCTGAACTGAGTTGCAGAGGCTGAATGTTTCCATTTATTGTGTTTGAATTTAGTTGGTCTAATTCTTATATTTTTGAAGACCTTCTTTTCTTCAGATTGATTTTCCTTTTTCTTCTCCTCCTTGATATGCTTTATCTCTTCTGACAGAACCTTAACTTCTTTCAGCCCGACGTTGATCTCTTCTGAGAGTTCATAGCTGAGATACTCATTGATAGGTGTTTTCTAATAATTGAATATTGGCTTGAATGGCTTGCTCTTCTTGTATGGGAGGTCATACTTAGGAATCTTCTTAGTTATCTTAGGATTCTTTTTTCTCTCATTCTCTTATGGAATAATTTAAGGTTATTAGTAAATGTAGGGTATTGCGATCCGACAAAGCATGGACTTGTCTTTGAAGATACGTTCGCTGATATACTAATGGGTGGTTTATTTTGCTTTTGATGACCGACTGCTATCCATTGGTTCAATGGTTTATCTTATGGCATCTGACTTAAAGTCGACCATAGAATTTCTTTTTATAAAGAAAATAACTAAGGAAGAAGAACATATTGTAAAATGATAAATTTCAAAAATCAACATTCAATAAACCTTCCTTCAACATCTGTGAATTGATTCTTTTCCATATTTCCTTTATTTATATTTCTCTTGGGGACAGGAGGACTATTCAGACCTTCAAAATCTTTGGACTCTTGCTTGATCGGAATCACACATTCTTTCATCATTAAATTAATATCATTCTCTTAAACCTAATCTACCGGTGGAGAAGTCTTGATACCATTGTTTACAACTGCCTCAGATGCTTTTAGAAGTTTCTTTGGTTTTTTCACTTTTGTCTATTTTTTAGGTTTTACGCTTTAATGAGTTGTCAACTGGATTGAATCCATTTAAATTACAATGTCTTTATGAAAATACTCATGAAGCAAAGCTTACTGAGCAGATATTCTTGCTGCAGGATCTTTTTCCAGCATCTTGGCAAGAAGGTCGATCTCCAAAACTGAGAGCCTTTTATATACTGGTTAATTCAGATTTATTTTGCAGTTTCTGTTATTTTTCAACACATCTTCAATCTTGGTGCCTGGAAAGACTGGTTTTTTGAGGAGTAGATAGTGAAAAATCACTCCAAGGCTAAAAATATCGCATTTACAGTGATATTTATTTTTGTCTTTTGAATTAAGAATCTCAGGAGCAACATAGCCAGGAGTTCCACATCTTTAGTAAATCAATTTCTTAGCATTGATATTTTCAGTCAGACCAAAGTCTGCGATGACACATTATTAACTTGAGGGTTTGTAGAGAATGTTTTCAAGTTTGAGATCGCGGTGCATGTATCCTTTGGAGTGCATATATACCAAACCTTCTAAGATACTTCTCATGACAGTTTTGAGTTATCCAAGACTGAAGTTGTGGAGTTCTTTAACTTTATCGTAGAGTGGAATATCTAAAAGTTATAGCACAGCGTAAATCGAGTTTTTGCTTTCATAAACTCCGTAAAGACTCATAAGATTTTTATGTTCGAGATTCCTCATAACATCAATCTCATTTAACAAAGACTTTTTATTGAGCTCATTCTCGAAAACTTCCTACCTGCTAAATCCTTTTGCAGCATAATAGTTTTGATTTTCAAGACTCTAAATTTTGTAGACCCTTGCAAAACTACCCTCTCCAAGAACCTTTTTGGCTTTATACTGCTCATGGAAGCCTCTTTAATTGAGCCTTGACTTGAGATGACTTCTCCAAACAGGCAAATGGGACTTATCTTCGATTGATTTCAATTAAATATACTCTTATCCAGTATCTAACCTAATTCCCTGGCATTGTTCGATATTCCAGCCCTATTTATATATATTTTATGGCCTTATCATTTCGAAACAGAGACCAAACTTAAAAGGGATGGTATCTATAGTTTCTATATTTTATTGATTTAGTTTTTATACTATAATATGAGTTTCATATAGTTTGGCAATAACGCACACAGAATTTCCTCCATAAGCATAGTAGATTTTGAATAATGATTAAATGATGAAGGTTTGATCTTTGACCACTAATTCCGGCTATTTTTGAAGCACTGAAGAATATTTCATCATTTCGATGGTTAAGGAAGAATTTTAAATTGTGAATTAATTATAAATAAAGCTGCTGACCATAGCATAAAAAGGAACAGAAACCACAAATTTGCATCTGTACTAATTTCGTAATGCTTCGAAAAGAGGTTATTCTATTCGACTATTTTCCTAAAATCGATGGGCCCTTATCTTTATTTATTGTTACATAACTTACAGTTCTGATCTTTCTAAATCCAATCACAATAAAAATACATTTTGATGTTCCTTTGTACCCTTATTCATCATTAAGGCTATGCTGAGTCAGTTAGACATTTCAAGTAGGTGTTTCTGTTGAGACAGAATTTGTTTTATGAAAATGAGGTGGGATTATAGAGATGGTTCAGACCCACAAAGTGTACAGAATATTATCAAAATCAAAGGTAAATACAATGTAATGAAACTTTTCAACTATCAAGGCTTTTTAAAGGTGTGATACAAAAAGTTCGTTACTTTGAACATGCATTAAGCATAGAAGAATTCAAAAAGATATAACTTACAATGAGGAGACTGGTTTAACTCTCTTTAGGAGAAGATAGTTCCTCTTTCAAGAGGTTTGATAAATGTTTTAAAGAGTTTGTATTTTTAGAAGTATAGAACTGAACCTGGACTACAACATATTGTTCTATAAACTTAAAAACAAAGGAAATAAATAATTAGAGCATAATAACCTTCTAAATTGAGGAAAATATATTGATTTAGTATCGGATGTCGTCTTTTTGTTATTCCTGTTATTTTACTTGTTTTGAATATCATTTAATCCGACTCATGGGAGTATCCAAAAAGAATAGTTGATGTCGATAGTTGATAGTTGATAGTTGATAGTCATCAAGTCGTTATAGATAAACGGAATATAGAGTTTATATTTTCCAATGGGTAACGAAACATCAAACTTGAACAATCATCAAATCGTGACCTTCTTCCACCCGTAAGACTGGATGAGACTTTCATCTCATCAGGATTATCAACTCTGGAAGCATAAGTATACTCACTAGTTGGCAGAAGTATATCGCCTTGCATAAATTCCTGACTAGAAAGATATGAAAATATACTAATTCCGATCAAAACATGAAGAAGTCATTAAGATCTATTTTATTGGGTAAAGCAAAGGTGACTTCTTTTGTGGAGGGAGTCGTTAAATCTTATTGCTCGTATAGCATATTCCTCTTAGATTAACTGATGTTGAAGAATTGACTCAATCATAAGGACTTACTATTCTGGTCTCTGCCCTCAAGGGATTCAGAAGCATCTAAAATTAATATGGAACCGTCTGGCCTAGAGAAGATCTGATCGGTTTAAATAATCAAGGAAAGACCAAGGTATGGCTTAGCAAGCATTCACAGTACAATTCACGAGATCAGGAGCATGCCAACTTCTACTTCGACACTGCCTTGGCTCAGTCTCGAAGAATAAAGCATCTCTACGATATAATCGAAAGAAAAACGACAGGATATCTATTACCTTACTAATTGAAATTGAACCTCCTTGATAAAAATGCCGATTACGAAAAAATACTGGTGCTTGTTGAAAAATATGCCAAAAGCAATAAAGTTAGTCTCAAGGATTATATCCGAAGAGATATCCTTGGGAATAGCAGGTCTTCAAAGATGAGACACTCTCAATTCAACATTGACAAGCAACAATATCCCGAACCTAAATTAACGAGAGTTGGCAGTACCTAACAACTGAGAAATGTTAAAAAATAATAAACAAACCGAATTCCTGAAAGGAAAAGAATATATCAGACTCAGTATTCAAAACTAATAGGCATCTAAAATAACATTCAGGACAATAATATTGCTCAAACAACAATTCCAACAGCCAACACAGCAAGCACAAGACCGAAGATTAGATTTTTAAGGCCGAGAGGTCCAATTGTTCCTTCAGTTCAGATCGAAAATAAAGAATAAACATCAAGAGGAAATTAGACCTCTCATTTGCTTGGAGATATACCAAATAAAAGGAAATCAACCATCATTGATAAATTTCAACTCTAGTACAGTCCTGACCAGTAATTATTGACTGGGAAGGAAGCAGCCAGATAAATCCAACCCCCAGTTACAATATACTAGCATAAATATGAAGATGAAAATATTTAACAGCATAGAACAAAATAAACTATCGAAAGGTAGAGCTTCAAGGAAGGAAAAAGGTAATTGATAAAAGATATAATATCAGCTGAGGTTTAGAAGATAGACAAGGAAGAGAATATTCCAAAAAAGAAAAATAATCATATTGGAATCAAGAAAATCGAATCGACTGAAGTCATTGCCGAAGATAACAATACTGACAGCTAGAATGAAAATAATATAATTGTTCAAAGCAATACAAATCCTATCCAATAGTAAGTCGAAGACTATCTTGATATTAATTTCATGGAAAAAAGTTTATCCAAAAAATTCTGTTCTCCTACTCCTGCAGAAGCTATTACACCGATAGCTGTCGATAACCATGAAGATGATATGTTCAATATTGCAAAACTCGAAGAAGGCCTTGTTAAATTTGAACAGTCACAAATATCCCAAAGAAAGATGAGGTCATCTCAAACGTCAGGTCAATAAGGCTAGGTTTAAGCCAGATAAAATAAACATGAGCAAAAGTAAGCTGAAGAGAGGAAATCAAAATTTACAGTTCATCCATTTACGGTATCCTAAGCTATTGTTGAATAACACCACTATCCTGAACAATAAAGACTACAATTCTTCAGTGCTGCCTCAACCGAAATTTATATAGGTGAAAGGGCAAATACTATAAGACCCAGCAGTAATTATTATTCCTCATCATACAGAAGTAACTTCAATTCAAGGGACCACAAATCATCAACTATGGATATAACTTACGACAGTCTGAAAAGACAGACGAAAACAAGGGATATTGAAGAGAAATATAGAAGACATGTCAAGGACAAGAAAAGCAAAGGACATCTTGTTTCATCGAATGAATTGGAATACAAGAAAGGAAGTCAGGTGTCTCAAGACAACCAGCAAAGGAAAGTTACCTATGACGAATTAAGATCCGTTCTTAAAATTTGATTTGTGATTTTCATAAATCGTTTTAGACGATTATCCTTATTTTATCTTCTTGTTGGCATTTCCTTGGTGCTTATTTAAGGACGGCACAAAATCTTCAAATATATAATTACCCGCAAATGTCTAAAAAATTCTAGCATAATCAATCCAAAAGCTTGTGGAACTACACACTCTCCCCTGGGTGGAAACCAGAATAGGTTCAGATCTTGAAATTGGCCCTCCAGAAATTCGGCATAGGTAAGTGGAAAAAGATCATGAACTCCAAATGCTTGTCAGGCAAATCTATCGCTCAGATATACATGCAAACTCAAAGACTTTTGGGTCAGCAGTCTCTAGGAGACTTCATGGGGCTTCATCTTAATCTGGAGAAGGTTTTTCAAGACAATATGAAAAAAATCGGTGTAACAAGAAAGAATAACTTCATCATCAACACCAGCAACAATCCCACAAAAGAAGAACGAAAAAGGCAAATCGAAGAGAACAGTCTGAAATATGGCCTGAGCAAGGAAGAAGTGAAGGCAATCAAGCTACCAAGGTGGAGAACTGAGGGCTTTTTGACTCTGGACGAGATAGAAACTGATAAGCTGAGCACTTTGGAGAAATTGATTCATCTTGAAAATCTCAAGAAGGAGATCGAGATGAGATTAACGACTATTCAAAAGGGGGAATGATGATCGATGAGGTAGTTCATTATCTACATATTCTGCTATGAAGTAAAATATAATTTGTTCCATAATAGAAAGAATAGGGATGGACTCCTTCAAGTACGATGTCTTTAGTATGAAATCTCAATAGCTCAAATTCCACGCCTTCTTCTCATACTTGAGATCTTTCTCAGAAGCAGGGGTCGATACACTTCACAAATTAGAAACAATGTTCCACAAATAAGTCAAAAAGAAGAATAAGTAGAATGAGATCCTCACCAACATGAAAAGCATTTTGACATCCTATTAAATTTTCATCTTAGGTAAGGTGGTTTCAATACTTAGGTACCCAATGACTAATACAGAAATCAAAGATAGCTGTGATTTTGTTTAGCTCCCATAATTTGGATTTTGCATCGGAAAGGCCTTCCTTCAGATGATTAAAATAATCAAATGGTTCCTTAGATCATGGCTTAGTATCAATAGGATCATTCAGAAAATTCGAAAAAATACGAAGCAATCAAATTCAAAGTAGAAACATAAGAGAACAAAAATACCGAAATGGAAGAGCCACAAGAGATTTGTTCTTTCTGTTAAGAGCTAATAAAAAATAACCCCTATGGAAAAGATAATAGAAGCAAGAGAAAGGCCGTAGCAATTGATGCTTGTGTCGAAATTTCTACGGCCAAGAAAAACTATGAAAAAGAACGAAGCCACATGATGGAGTTCCAATAAAATATACTCGAGAAATACGTAAAGAAAAACCAATTTAGACAATGAAAGAAATCAGCAGTAAACGATATATTACCTAACACAACGAACCAGATGTATTATTTGTTATATCAAGTTTCTTGCTCAGAAATACGCTGCCATGAAGCTTTAATTTTCCAATAAAGATAATGTGCTGGAGTAAATACTCAATGAATTTAATCTGAAAACAGAGTCTATTTCTAGATTTGTTAATCATAATCAAATCATCAGTTTGGAAGATTACAAAATGAGCAGTGGAGCCAACTATGATTTGATCGAGGCTGAAATGAAAATCAAGATAGCTGAAAAGTATGAGCAGGCGAAGGAAAGACTAAAAGATTTAGTGGCAAATAAATTTCATTAATTTTAGTAAAGAAAGAGAAATAAAATGCAGGATAAAAATATTCAAGCCAGCTTTAATGAGTTCACTGACAAATAAAAAATGGAGGTAAGAATAAAGCAACATTTGGCTACTATTCGCTCGCTCAAGAATGAACTTGAAAGCCAAAAATAGCTCAATTAAAGCCTAAGGAAGCTCCTTGAATCCAAGTCTGTAGAGTTTTAAGAATAATTTCTGAACTTCAGGAAGAGTCTTTTCTTCAGCAATAATCGAGAATGTGATTCTAAGACGTTTCTCAAAAGTTTAAAATCAATTAGAGATATCTTAGATGATAACAAAACCACTGAGAAATCGTTGTAAATTAAAAGCTTCAAAAAGGATGAGGATTCTGGAATTCAATCCATCACTAAAACTTAGAATAAAGGCAGTATTTTGAAGGAAAGAAGAGGCAAGGGAAAGAAAAAGCATTCGATCAAATTTTCATTGGAGAATGAGCAAATCAGCTAAGAGGATGATAACATTCGATAAACAGTCTTCTCTGAATATGACAGTGTCAATGAGATAT